>ERZ809074.1511-NODE-1511-length-29920-cov-13.085518_pt1 | contig 29920 bp, 28 predicted proteins | sample MGYA00520795_ERZ809074 | MGnify/ENA primary metagenome ERZ809074 (study PRJEB31570, sample SAMEA3212989) | Homo sapiens | biome: human-gut; feature: human gut; material: fecal | place: Sweden | collected 2011 ...
CGGCGCCTACCGGATTTCGAATCCGGACCCTTCAGCCACTTGGGTACATCTCCAAGCGATCCTATTTGCCCCCCGCAGACGGTCAAATCCAAACCCCAAGGGGACTGCGTTAGCTATTATGACATATTTTCACAGCTATTGCAAGAGAAATACTTGCACGGCGAAGGAACACAGCATAGAATGAGCATATCTTACCCGTGCGGATGAAGAAGGAGGAAGTGCTATGGCCCTGCGGGTCTATATTCTTGGCGATGCCGCAGCTTACCAAAACTATGCACTGGCGGTGGAACGTGCCGGAGGGATTCCCTGCTTCGGGAGCCGGCCGGCGGACTGCGACTGCTTGCTGCTGCCCGGCGGCGGGGACATGGAATCCTGGCGTTACGGCCAGAAAAACACAGCCTGCCGGGATCTGGAGCCGGAACGGGACGCGCTGGAACTGGAGCTGCTGGCGGATTTTACGGCCCTTGGCAAGCCGGTCCTGGGTATATGCCGGGGAATGCAGAGCATCAATGTGTTTTTCGGCGGCGATCTGGTGCAGGACTGGCCAGGACACAGCGCCATAGAAGGCGTTGACCGGCTTCACAGCGTTCAAAATGCACCGTCCTTTCTGCGGGAGCTATACGGAGAGCGCTGTGTGGTCAACAGTTGCCACCACCAGATCATTGGCCGCCTGGGCACCGGTTTGGAGGTTTTGCAACGGGCGGAGGACGGCGTAGTAGAGGCCTTCCGACACAAAACCTTGCCGGTTTGGGGGATCCAATGGCACCCGGAACGGCTGACAGCGGACTGCCAAACGGGCACGGTGGACGGACTGGCGGTATACCGGGCGTTTCTATCTCAGGCAGCCTTGTAAGAGCTCTGCCTGTTAACCGCAGGCCGTATCCGGATCGGACAGGAACTGTGCACCACGATCCACCAATACGCGGAAAATCCGGTCGCAAAGATTTTCTGTAAAGGGTAAGATGAAGGGTAACCATCATTTCAGCGCAGCAAAAAATCCCTCAAAGCCTTGCGGCTCTAAGGGATTTGTTTGGTGGACGATACAGGACTCGAACCTGTGACCCCCTGCACGTCAACCGGAATTTGAAATTTTTTATAATATTTTCCGTTTGTTTCGATCATTTCTGCTCCGTCCGATTTGCTTTTCAGCACTCTTTAAGTCTGCTGTTTCCGCATATTCCACACAGGCCTGTGGCTGTTTGTGTGGTCAAATGCCTTGCAGAAGGATTCAGAAGTTCCCATCATTGATTTGGTTTCAGTAATAGGCAAATCTCATTTTTAGTAAATTACTCTGCCGGATTTTGCGATGCTGTTAGCAAAGAAGATACCTTCAGAAAGCATCCTGGAATAAGCACTTGAGCCTTCTCATCTCGTTTCTGCTCAATATCTCCGCATTCCACACCAATATTGATGATTTTTATAAAACTTTCCTGACTCTCTTCTATACCATAGTCTACTTGGTTGCATCCCAGGTGAGGTATTTACTGATGGCCAGGAAAAGGTGTCCTATATACATCCTCGGTGTCCAGCAGGTATGTCTCCTTAACACATTCCGCGTTTGCAATGTCACCCACCGATTCATCAATAATTGGTACATGAATACCCGTGGCTTCCATTATGGGTAGTTGACACATCACAAGAATCCAGAACACTATAAGCCAGATTGTGAGAACGTTGAAAAGTTTTTCAATCCAGCCAATTCTATATTTCAGTACATTTATCCCGCACCGGAATCTCAAACTCGCCCTCCGGCGTGTTGGCGTTATGAAGGATATTAATTGGGCGGTTATCCTTGACCCGACTGATGTAATCCGTAGGTGCGATACCGACCGCCTTCTTAAACAGGCGGCTGAAATAGTGGATACTCTGGTAACCAAGAGACTCAGCAATCTGTGAAACATTCAGTTCCGAATACAACATCAGCTCCTTGGCCTTGGAAAGCTTGCACTGGTTGATATAGGCATTGGGGCTGAGACCCACACATTCCCGGAAAATCTGGCGGAAATAGTTCTCGCTGTACCCGCACTGCTCCGCCAACTCGGACACCTTGATGGGATGATCTAATTCCTCCTCCACCGTTTGCAGCACACGGCGGATATTCTCGTTGGAGCGTGATGCCTCACTGTGTCCCACCAGCAGCCACGGCTTCTCTCCGCCGTCCTTTTTTCGTAGCAGGATGATGAGCAGCTCGTACAGGCGGATGTTGATGATCTCGTCATAATCCCGCTCCTGTCCCACCGCTTCTTCAAACACATTTCTGATGAGGTCGTTTTCTCGCTGTCCCACTGCCCGCATATAGCGGGGCAGCTCCGCAAGCTGCGACGCTAGATGCTCCGAGCAGGAGAATTTCAGGTCCAGACAGCAGGAGGTGTCCTCGCTGACGATGTCGTGGGTGACACCCGGAGGCAGCAGGACAAGGCTCCCCGGCTCCGTTTGATAGACCTCTCCATCTGCCGTTACCCGCGTGTGTCCCCGCAGCGAATAGATATAGTGGAAAAACGTATGGCTATGGGGCTCGATATACTGCCCCCGCTGCTTCACGTTCTTTACGACCCGATGGACTGCCACATTGTTGCGCATACGCTCCTCCTACGGCATCAGCAGCATGGCGACGATGTCCCGCAGCGTGGTAACACCGCCTACGTTTCCCGGAAAGATCACGTAGGACAATCCGGGGAACTTGCTCTCTTCCCCCGTGCGCCACACCGGCACGCCGGGGGCTACCTGTCCCATGACCCACGCCCGATGGACGCCCAGCGCCCGGATGCCCACGTCGCTGGACGTAATGCCGCCCTTGGCAATCAGAAAAGCGGGACGGACCGTCAGCTCTCCCACCACCGAGGTCAGGGCCTCCGATATCCGTACGCTGAGATTCAGATTGCCCTGTGCGTCGTTCTCCCGCGTCCGCAGGACCCGGCGGCTGGTGTAGACTACCGCCGTTTTCCCGCTCCGTATCGCGCGCTCCGCTTCCATCAGTACGCGATCCCGCTCTTTCTCCAGACCGCCGGATGTAAAGGCGCTCTCCGCGTCAAAGCAGATGGGGCATAACTCCAGTCCCGCGTTCAGCAGACATTCCAGCTGCTCCGTGGTCTTTTTCACATGAGAGCCTACCACCACAAGTCCGCCCACGCCGGTGTCTGTGCCCCGCAGTTCTTCCCGCTTCAGCAGAGGACGATGATCCACGTTTCCCAGCACCCGGACCAATCCGGCGGCACTGCGGATCAGGAACTCCTTTCCCTGCTTGACTGCCTCCAGCAGCGCGGCTGTAAAGACCTCCACATCCCTGTCTTCCGCCGCGTTGACGATGACCTTTCCAAAGTCCTTCACCGCCATCAGCTTTTGGAGGATGGTGTCATAGTCCAGGGCGCGCAGCTCCTCCAGCGAGATAGCCGTCATATCCCTGGCGGTATAATGTCCGCCTGTCCGTTCCTCGCACCAGTCCAGCAGGTTGGAGGCGTTGTAGGCAAAGGTGGTATCCCGGGCAAACTCCGTCAAGCCTGCGGGAGTCAGACAGTCTCCGGTCTGTACATAGTGGACATTACCGATGGTCAATCTGCCGCCTTCCTTAAAATAGGGCATGACGATCTCACCGTCATAGCGGACGGACGAGTGCTCCTCCAGCGTCTGCCGAAGGGTCTCCGTCTCCAGCGGATAATGGCCCCGCAGGGTGGAATCTCCACGGCTTACCAGCAGAAAAGGCACGCCGGTCTTCTCAGACGCCGCCAGCAGGTTTTCCGCGATCTCCCGGTGGGCATGCTCCGTCTCCTGCTGGCTGAAGCCCCGGGAGTTTGTCAGCACAAAGAACATGGTGCCCTCTTCCGTCAGGCCGCTCTCCAGCGTCTCACGGCGCCAATCCGTATAGACCGGCAGGTCGTGGACAGTCTGCACGCCGGTGGGATCATCGTCCAGCACCACGATCTTGCGGTCAAAGCCTTCTCTGGCCTTTGCCAACATCCGGGCGGTCAGTGCCTCGTCCGGCAGCGGGATCCGGTCTGCCAGAGAAGCGGGCATGATGGATACACTTTCCATGTCCGTTTCCTCCGTTCAGCCGTTTTCTTTCTGGATCTCCTCAGGCCGGATGTTGGTCACCTGTCCATAAATGCACAGGGCATCCAGAAAGCCGCCCTCGTCATAGCCGAACACGTGCCACTCCAGCTCCGGAAAATGCATCAGGTCTCCCTTATTCAAATAAACCGTATGCTCCAGCGTGTCCGGGCCGGAGCCCCAGCGAACAAAGGCGCGGTCGCAGTCCAGCACCACAACGGACTCCTCGGCGTGGTTATGGGGCGCCATGGGGCCGTACTCGGTGTTATACCGGCAAAAACTCACCGTCATCTTTTCGCTGGCAACAGCGCTGTTTCGTCCAACCGCATTCTGCACGCTTCTGCCCGGAAGATCATTGCGCTTGATATCCGCTCTCTTTACAAAATCCATAGTCGTTTCCTCCTCACGGCTTTTCATGGCCTCCCGCGGAAGCCTGATTTTTCAAGCTCAGTATACCAGATATCCGCAAATTTTGTATTTGTCTTTTTCACGGGTATCAGTGCCTTTTCCACCATATTTTTCTCAGTCCATCGTCTGCATTTCGTTTTGCCGTCTCACCCACGAAAAGTGCAAATGCTCCGCTGTTTTGTGGAAATACTTTTTTCTTCGCGGACAGTATACTGTGAATTAGAAATCCCGCCGGCCGCACCGGCCGAAAGTCTGTATCAGGAGTGTGTTACTTATGAGCAAGGAAATCATCGGTGTTATTCCGCCTATCATCACCCCCATTGACGAGAATGAAAAGGTCGACGAGGCCGGCCTGCGCAAGCTGATCAACCACTGCATCGACCACGGCATCCACGGCATCTTTGTCTGCGGCTCCAACGGCGAATGCATGTCCCTGACGCAGGCCCAGCGGGACCGGGCCATTCAGATTGCGCTGGACGAATGCGCCGGCCGTGTGCCTGTGCTCGCCGGCTGCATGGATTCCAGCACCCAACGCGTCATTGAGAACGTGCAGCGTCTGGAGGAGATGGGCGGCACCACCGCCGTCGTCACGCCTGTGTTCTATGCCCGCCACGCCACGCAGGAGGAGACGGTCCGCCACTTCGAGGAAATCAGTAAGAACACCAACGCCAACCTGATGATCTACAACATCCCCCCCTTCACCGGCCAGAACCTGACCGCTGACACCATTATCAAAATCTCCAAGATTGACAAGGTCATCGGCGTGAAGGACACCTCCGGCAACTTCCCCAACTTCATCAAGCTGCTGAACTATTTCAAGGGCTCCGACTTCCTTGTTCATCAGGGCGCCACCAATCTGGCCGTGCCCAGCATGCTGATGGGTGCCGACGGCTACATTCCCTCTCTGGCGCCGCTGTTCCCCCAGGCCCACCTCAAGCTGTACGAGTACGGCAAGGCAGGCGACATTGAGAACGCCATGAAGTGGGGTGCCATCGTGGACGAGATCTGCAAGCTCTATCCCATGGCAAAAAGCCAGACCGCTTCAACCAAGTACGCCATGAGCACGCTGGGCTTTGTGGACAAACGTGTCTGCCAGCCCACCGAACCCATCACTGAGGAAGAAATGAAGCGCATCGACACTCATATTGAGAAATTGCGTCAGTATATGTAATCTTCAAAAGTTCTGTAACCAATTTGAAAAGTAGTAACTTTATATATCAGCAGGAGCAGCGCAGCCGTTGCTCCTGCTTTTAATATTTAGTTTTTTAGGTATAATGGCAAAGATTGCTTGGCTCACACCCCTTTGTAGGTGCGAGCCAAGCAATTTATGGACACTTTTAGAAAAATGTTTGACGATATGCAATAACGCCGTCTTTAAAAGTCATGAGCGGAATAAAGCATTTGTTGCCTTTACAGCTCCCACCCCACCAATCCTGATAGAGTTCATCCGTATCCTGTACATCCATGATGCAGACATCCGCGGGCTTTCCGACATCTAAAGTGCCGGCCTTGTCCAAGATTCCCAAAGCTTTTGCGGGAGTATAGGTGACAGCTTTGAAGATAGACAACTCGTCCATGCCGGCGGCAGAGTTTACGCACATCGCATGGACCAAGGAGGCGCCAGGCTTGACGAACATGCTGATGCGGACAATGTCGGAGCTGATGATGTCCGGATAAAATCCATCGGCATAGGCCTTTTTCAGGTTTTCAAAGGACCAGTGCACACGGCCATGGCAATCATCCACCCAAATGCCGCGCTTGCGGGCCTCCTTGAGAATCTGCTTTACGGTGCCGTCCGATTCAAACATAGTCTCGCCGTGAACCTGCATAACATGGGAGATAACATCACCAGGGCGCAGAATATCGAGAATTTCAGCCACGTGCACGTTTTCCGGAAGGTTATCGTAGTGGACATCCACAATAAATTGCTTTCCAGTCAGTGTACTGACATGATCTGCAATCTCTACAGCTCGTTTCAGAGCCGCAATGTCGTAGCCACCGACCAGAGTGGCTTTGCACAGGCGCACCTTCAATCCGACGATGGTATTCTTGTACTTCAGGGCCTTTTTGACAATTTCTGCCTCGTTGAAATCAGCGGGGTCATGGTTCTCCTCGTGAATGCAACCACTGTGAACACCATAGGGGGATACATGAAGATACGCCAAAACGTTTGGCACATATCTTACGATATTATAATTATAGAATCCTTCAAAATTTGTCCACCCACAGGTGCCGGCATCCACCGCCGTCGTTACTCCCATCGGAATACAAAGCAAATCCGCATTTGCTCCAATATTGCTGTTGAAAACGTTCAAATGCACGTGCTCATCAACCAATCCGGGCAGTACGAATTTCCCTCTGGCATTGATGACAAATTTAGCAGTGTCACTTTCGTTTCCTTCTGCAAACACGCCGTCCTTGATATAAATGTCTTTAATGCCTGTCTGCATGTTCTGGAAATCGATGACTGTACCATTTTTGATTATGTAATCGAAAACCATTAAAATGCCTCCATTGTTACATCAGGTTGGGAATCATTAAAGAAAGAGCCGGGATAAAGGAAGTAGCGAGCACCATAGCATAAAGAATCAGGACGAAGGGTAACGCATTCTTGCTAAGAGTTGCAATGCTCTGTTTCGTCACTGGCTGGGCCGCAAATAGACACAGGCCAAACGGAGGTGTCGCCTGACCAACGGACAGGTTGAACACAATGATGCATCCTAACTGTACAGGATCAATACCAAAGCTCATAGCTACTGGATAGAGAATAGGAGCGACGATTAGAATAATCGGGCCGGCATCCATAATCATACCCAAAAACAGAAGCAAGAGATTTAATGCCAGCAGGAATACGACTTTGCTGGTAATGGTACTGGTCAACGCACTGGACAGCATGGCGGGAATTCCATTTCTGGTCAAGATATAAGAGAACAATTTTGCCGCCATGATAATCAGCATAACGTTAGCGGTGGATTTCACACTGTCAATGGAAATTTGAATTAGCTTTTGGAGTTTCAATTCGCGATAGACAAAGCAGGAAACTAATAAACCATAAATACACGCCACAGCTGCTGCTTCTGTCGGTGTGAAGATGCCAGCGTAGATACCGCCTAAGACAATAATGGGCATCATCAGCGCCCAGATGGCGCTCTTAGTAGCAGACAATAATTCAATTCCATCAAAGCGGCCAGTCGCTTTCATTCCATGCCGGATAGCGTACCAATAGCAGTAAATACACATGGCGATACCGGCAAGAATGCCAGGCATAACACCGGACATCAAAAGTTTTGCGACTGAGGTATTCGTTGTAGTTCCGTATACCACAAACACAATGCTGGGAGGAATCACGATGCCCAGTGTACCGCCAACTACCGGCAGCGCTGCCGCATAGCCCTCATCATAGCCGTCTTTGACCAAATCAGGATACAAAATAGAGCCGACAGAGGCAGTCGTAGCAACAGAGGATCCAGACAACGCGGCAAAGAACATACAAGTAACGATTGTAACGATGGACATACCACCACGGAGAAAACCAGTGGCAGCCTTACAGAAAGCAATCAATCGTTTGGCAATGCCGCCATGCTGCATCACTGCACCGGCAAGCAAGAAGAAGAAAATAGCCAAAAGTGAGTACTGTTCGCTGCCAAGTTCCATCTTCTGTGCAAGAAAGCTCAATGAAATGCCCGGAACAGACAGGCAGGCCACCATGCTAGAAATCGCCAGCGACCATACAACTGGAACTCCAATTACCAGCGTCACGACAAAGCAAAGGGCAAGAACAAGCATAGAATTCATTCAGCATCGCCCTCCTTCGCTTTCTGTAGATAGATACAGGAAATATCAGTTCCTGCCAAACAGCAGATATTTTTTAGAATATTAATAAACTTATCAAATAAGACCAAAGCAAATCCAATAGGCAGCCAAAGATAGATATAGAAATAGTTGAGTTGGATGGAAGATAAATATTGAGGAAACTGTGCAGTATGTTTCAGCAATGCATTGCTAGAAGCAAGAAATACCACCAGTGCAACCACGCAAACGAGGTTGCAAACCAGGCTGAGTGCGGCATTTGCTTTAGGATTTTTAAATTTTAAGATGTCAATTTTTGTTTCAGAGTCTGTTTTGACAGCTAGATTCGCACCCAACATAATTAAAATGAAGAACAGCAAAATGCTAACTTGCTCGGACCAAAAAAGGCTGGAACGGATAACATAGCGGCAAAAAACCTGAGCTCCGTTGATAATGAGCATTGCTACCACTCCGAGCAAAAGAAATGCTTTTTGAATAATATAAATAGCATTATCCACTTTTTGCAACACGGATAAAAGCTTTACCATGACTTTCACCTCTTTTAAATGGGATCCCGGACGAGAATTCCCTCATTCGGGATCCCAGACGCACACTATACCGAACGAATCAATGTTTTAAACTTTTTATTTGAGTCCACGGATGCTCTCTACCAAATCGGCATACTGAGGATACGCGTCATAGACAGAGGCAGTCGCAGCCTGCAAGTCGGCCTTTTCAATCGTTTCAACATAGGTACAGCCCTTTTCGTTGATCAACGTATTCAGAGCATCGTTGTTGATATCCACTGATTTCTGGCGGAAAATAGGTGCACATTCTTTAGCACATTCATAGATCAGAGACATTTGCTCCTCAGACAGTTTCTCGGCAACATGGGGAGACATCATAAATACAGCGGGAGTAAATGCATGCTCAGTTTTGACAATAACGGGGTTAACTTCCCAGATGTTGGAGCTCAGGACCTGTCCGAAGGGGTTCTCCTCACCATCGACGGTGCCCTGCTGCAGAGCGGTGTACAACTCACCCCAATCCATGGGTACGGCATCGGCGCCCAGCGCCTGGAACAGAGCCTGGTGGATAGGGGAGGTCATGGTGCGGATACGGAAGCCTTTCATATCATTAATGCTGGTAATGGGATGAGACTCAGAAGAGGTTACATTGCGGAAACCAATGCCAAACCAAACCAGAGGAATAATGCCGTTGTTCTCCAAATCCTTCGTCAATGTGTCTCCCACTTCACTGTCCATGGTCTTCCAAACATGGTCATAACTCTCGAACAGGAAAGGCATATCAAATACGGAGACATTGGTGCAGAAGTTCGCAATGTAACTGCTAACAGCGGGAGCCAAGTCAATGGAACCGCTCTGAATTCCGGTCACATATTCAGAAACAGTTCCCAACTGTCCGTTAGGGAAGATATCAACAATGATAGAACCGTTGGACTTTTCCTCGACCATCTCCTTGAAGATAATCGTGCACTCGCCAAACAGGCTGCCTGTTTCAGTATCTGCATGGGCAAGCGTCAGATGGACAGCTTCCGTGCTAGTTGCATCGCTTGTGGTTTTGTCATCAGTCGCAGCAGGGGGATTTTTGGTGTCAGAGCTGGTAGAATTGCCGCATGCAGCCAGGGACAGGATCATCATTGCGGCCAAGAGAATGCTGAGTAATCTTTTTTTCATTTCAATTCCTCCTTTTATTATAAGAAGCGATGTAATTCGCTTTCTTAACTGCTATTAGGCAAAATCAAGTAGGGTTCCGCAATTGTCAAAACGCAGCTCTCGTGGTTCTTCCAAAATTTCCATGTCGTTTCGTTGGTTCACTTCATTCAACAGTGCCTCTGAAACCATAATCTTTTCGATAGACAGCGTGTTTTTGATATAAATCATGCGGATATGTTCTTTGTCTACTTGCGTCAAGGTCTTTAGCGCTGCTTGTATGGCCAGCTTGTCATCCTCCATCACCATAGGAATCTTTCCGACCTTAAGGACGGTGGATGTAAGCATATTGAAGTAGGTAGCGTTTGTATCCAACTTTTCAAAGGCACGTTTCGTGGTGGTATCCGCCATGCCTAATCCAACAAAGCTTCCATGGCTTTCTTCTGAGATATCCAGAACCACGGTTCGCTGTTTCTTGATGCCGCCACTGGCATAGGGAGTGCCGAAAGTCCCCGTGACATTGGGATCCATACCGCTGCCGGAAAAATTTTTGCCAATCTCCCGCACCATCAGTACATCCGTCTCCGGAATCAGCAAACGAGGTAGCCGACTTTTGGCATACAGCAGCAGCTCCGGCTCTTTTTCAAAAATTTCTTCCGCAGGAATCACTTCAATGCGACAGGTCTGGTCAAACTCATTTTCGATTGGCGCCACGCCAAAAATGACGTTACAGCTGTCAAATACAACTTTGGCATATTGGGGTAGCCGCACACCCATCTCACCAAAACCTGCTCTGTGCAGAGAATCAGCCCCTGCTCGCTTGCCCATGCCAATTGCCATCATCTTAATCAGGCCTGATTCATAGGGGCCACGGAACGCTGTGTGAGCCTTAATTCGACCCACGACAATGACTGCGTCTGCATCATGAGCGAATTTGTCCACGCGGACCTCATCACCATTGGGCAGCTCGCCTACCCGGACGGTTTCCATACTGGAGAAGATCGGGCAACCGCAGAATTCTTCTGTGATACCATAGCTCTCCAGGATTTCCCGTTGGCCTTCCGCTGTGGCTCCACCATGGCTACCCATGGCCGGGATAATATAGGGCTGCGCGCACTGTTCTTTCACAAAAGTCGCCAATTCCCGTAAAATAACCGGCATATTGGCAATTTGTCGGCTGCTACCCGTCAACGCAACCCGCATTCCAGGCTTGATCCGCGAACGAAGTTCCGGGTTGTCAAGCTTTTCCCACAAATAAGCCGGAACATCCTCAATCCCATCACACTTGAAGATCTGCCGTACCGTACACATTTTTGGAATTGGTGTCGAGGATAGGATAGATCGCAAGCCAGATTGTTCTTTGATTTCCAAGGCTATTCACTCCTTTCAAAATGAATTATTTACCCCCTGCAACCAGCTTGTCCATGGGGGTTGCATAACTGTTGTTTCCAAAAAGAGCTTATGGCTTATATACCAGCCCACTCTTTGCCAACCCACTTGGGATGATTATAAACAGCCTTATCGGCTACATAAGGCCACTTCTTACCATCCACAATAGCCAAACAGCCTTCTACGCACATTTTTGCCATCTTGATGACAGCCTCCCGGGTTTGAGCTGCACTGTGGGGGCTTGCGATAACGTTGGGGCAGTGCAGGATCTCGTCATCAATGTGGGTGGGCTCATTCCAGAACACGTCCAACCCGGCGCCCGCGATGCTGCCGCTCTTCAAGGCCTCACACAGGTCGGGCTCGTTGACGATCTCGCCCCGGCTGCAGTTGATTAAAAGCGCCGTGGGCTTCATGGCGTCCAACTCCGCCTTGGTGATGGTGTTGTTGGTGACACCCTCAATCAGAGGCATCTGAACGATAACCACGTCGGCAGCTTTGAGAGCCTCGAACTTGTCGTCATACTTCTCCACACCCAGCTCAGCCATCTGCTCCTTGCTCAGGAAAGTATCGTAGCCGATTACTTTCATGTCCAGGCCGATGCACAGGTGGGCAATAATCTTACCGATGGTGCCAAGGCCGATGATGAGGCAGGTCTTTTCCTCCACCTCGAAAGCCTTCTTGGCGTCCCGAATCTTCCAGTTCCCCTTGCGCTGCTCTGTGTCGCCCTCGACCATATTTTTGGACAGAGCAAGCATCAACGTAATGGCATGCTCGGCCACGCTGCGGTTGTTGGCACCCGGAGTGATAACCACGGGGATACCCAGTTCTGTAGCGGACGTTACATCTACACTGTCATAACCGATACCAGGCCGGCCGATTACCTTTAATTCATCGCTGCTCTCCAGAGTCTCTCGATCAATGGCGCCCTTGTCGGCCACACGCACGATAAAAATGTCTGTATCCTTCAATTGGTCCAAATAATTGTGCGGATGTGCATCATGCGCCACAAAAATGTCAGTATGGTCTCCCAGCAAAGCCATACCCTCTTGGCAAATAGCTTCTGTCATCGTTACCTTCATAGGGCAGTCCCTCTTTCCTGTTGTCTCAGTTTTCGGCCTTGGCGTTGGCCATGCGGATGCCGTAATCCATGGCGTTGACCAGGCTCAGCTCATTGGCGTGGCCGTCGCCGGCATGGCCGAAGCCGGTGCCGTGGTCCACGGAGGAGCGGATGATGGGCAGACCCAGCGTCACGTTGACGCCAGCCACGGCGTCCCAGTGGCCCTCGGCCTTGTTGTACACAAAGCCCTCCACCTTCAGGGGGATGTGGCCCTGATCGTGGTACATGACCACCACGATGTCGTACCAGCCACCCAGCGCCTTGGAGAACACAGTGTCGGGAGGCGTGGGCTTCTTCTCCACGATGTTGATGCCCTCGGCCAGAGCGATGTCAATGGCGGGCTGGATCTCCTCGATCTCCTCGGTGCCGAACATGCCGTTCTCACCGCAGTGGGGGTTCAGACCGGCGACAGCCAGCTTGGGCTCCTTGATGCCGATGGCCTTGCAGCCCTCGTTGGCGATGCGGATGACGTCCAGGACGCGGTCCTTCTTCACCCGGTCGCAGGCCTCCCGCAGGGCGACGTGTGTGGAGACGTGGACCACCCGCAGGTCCTCGTGGGCCAGCATCATGGTGTACTTGCTGGTGTGGGTGTAGTCGGCGTAGATCTCAGTGTGGCCGGAGTAATGGTGGCCGGCCATGTTGATGGCTTCCTTGCTCAGGGCATTGGTGATGGTGGCGTCGATCTCACCGGCCATGGCCAGCTCGATGACCTTCACCACGTACTGGAAGGCCGCCTCGCCGCCCAGAGCGGTGGCACCCAGGCCGAAAGGCTTGGGATTTTCGGGGTCGCCGGGAATGTCCTCCGCCTTGACGATGCCCATATCGTACACGTCGATGACGCCGTACTCATAGTTGGCCTCGCTGATGACTTTGATGGGGCGGATCTTCATGTCGATGCCGGAGACCTTCTTGGCAACCTTAGCGGCATATTCCATAGAGCTGACGTCGCCGATGACAACGGGGCGGCAGCGGTCATAGATAGTCTTGTCGGACAGGGCCTTAACCGTGATCTCCGGACCGTTGCCGAAAGGGTCGCCCATGGAGATACCGAGAATGGGTTTGTTCATATGTACTCCTCCTTAAACGTCTTGGATGAAAGGCCGCACTCAGCAGAGCCCCTTTTCTGCGTTTTCCTTCAGGACAGCCTTCAGCTCCTCGATGCCTTCATCACACAGGTAGTTGAAGGGCTTGCGGCAGTCGCCCACGGGATAGCCCAGCAGGTTGACGGCCTTTTTGATGATGGTGTTGGGGTTGCCGAACTTGAACACGCGGGACAGCGTGGCCACAGCGTCCTGGGCCTCCTGGGCCTTCTCGAGATCACCGGCCACAAAGTAGTTGTAAATGGAAGCCAGCGTCTTGGGATACAGGTTGGCACGGCCCGCGATGCCGCCAGCACCGCCTTCCTTCAGGCAGGTCAGGATGTTGCCGTCGTTGCCAGCCAGCACGGCAAAATCCTTGCCGATATCCCGGGTCTCCCGGATATACGCCTTCAGGTTCTCAATGTCGCCGCTGGAGTCCTTGGCACCCATGATGACGTCCACATCTCGGGCCAGCTTGCCCACAGTCTCGGGCAGCAGCTTGTTGCCAGTGCGGGCGGGGATATTGTACAGCACGATGGGAATGCTTACATGCTTGGCCACCTCGCAGTAGTGGTCATACAGCTCCTTCTGGCTGGCCAGGGCGAAGCTGGGGGTGATGATGGACAGGACATCGGCGCCCATCTCCTCGGCCCGCTTGCTCATGTAGATGGTATCACGGGTAGAGATACAGCCGGTGCCGGCATACACGGGGATTCGGCCCTTCACTTGGTCGATGGTGGCCTCCAGGACCTCCTCCTTCTCCTTCATGCTCAGGATATAGCCCTCGCCGTTGGTGCCGAAGGGGAAAATGCCGTGGACGCCGCCGGCAATCTGCCGCTCGATCTGGTTGCGCAGCTCCGGGATATTCACGCTCTCATCAGCGCTCATAGGGGTAACGATAGGAGGAATGATACCCTTAATGGGGACGTTCTTCATAGTCGGTCTCTCCTTATGCAAACTTTTTACAAAACTTCCTGATAGATCCGGCGGGCATCGTCGGGGGTGACCTCCCGCATATTGTTCACCAGCAGGCGGGTGACTTCCATGCCGGAGGCGACCAGGGCTTCCAGATCCTCCCTGGGCACGCCGAACTCGGTCAGACTGGTGGGAATGTCCAGGTGCTTCACAATGCCCTCCAGCTTGGCGATGACGGCCGCGCTCTTCTCCTCCACAGTCTTGGCATCGCCCCGCAGACAGCGGTCATAGGCCTCGGCCAGGCGCTCCCGGCAGGCGGGCTCGTTGAACCGCATGACAGGGGCCAGCAGGATGGCGTTGGACACGCCGTGGGCGATGTGATACTTGCCGCCCAAGGGATAGCTCAGAGCGTGTACGGCGGTGGTGCCAGAGGCGGTGATGGCCACGCCGGCGTAGAAGCTGGCGATCTGCATCTTGTTCTTGGCGTTCATGGCCTCGGGATCGTCGCAGGCCCGCTCGATGTTGTTCAGGATCATGTCCAGAGCCTGCATGGCGAAGATGTCGCTGAAGGGGTTGGCCTTGTTAGAGGTCCAGCACTCAATGGCATGGGCCAAGGCGTCCACGCCGGTGGCGGCGGCGATCTTCCGGGGCAGCTTCTTGATCATGACAGCGTCCAGAATGACGTAGTCGGCGATCATGTTGGTGTTCACGATGCCCACCTTCAGCTGCTTCTCAGGCACAGCCACGATAGCGTTGGGGGTAGCCTCGGAGCCGGTGCCAGCGGTGGTGGGGATCATCAGGGTCTTGATGCACTTCTTGGCGCGGTCTGGGGTGTCCAGCAGTTCCTTGATGCCATACTCATCGGTCATCAGGATGGAGGCCAACTTAGCGGTATCCTGCACGCTGCCACCGCCAACGGCCATGATGAAGTCGGCGTCGTACGCCTTGCACTGGTCTACCAGCTTCTGGGCCTCCATGTAGGTGGGCTCGGCGGGCAGATCGTCCAGAATGGTATACTCTACGCCGGTCTCCTTGACCTTGGCCATGGGCAGGTCCAGCAGGCCCGCGCCCTCAATGCCCTTGTCGCTGAACACAGCCAGGCGCTTCACATGGTTTTCCGCGAAGATATCATAAATCTTCTCCAGGGCGTCCTCGCCGCTGAATACCGCATGAGGCATTTTCAGATTATATTTGGTCAGCATACTGCGTCCTCCTTTTGACTTCCGGCTCTTACGAAAGCTGCCAGCTTACAGAACAGGTCAGGTTCTCCAAATCCGCCGGATTTTGAGATAATGTAATAGGTTTTTCCCCGATAAACAAAGTTGGTCAGCACCGCACCCGTAGCGAGTTCCCGCACAGGCGTCAGCTCTGCGGTGCCCACCGTCCGCATCAGGGCCAGTAGCGTATCGCCGCCGGTGCAGAGGATGGCGGCGTCCAGTCCACCATCCAGCAGCCGCTTCATCAGGTGGGCCAGTTGGGTGGAGATGCGGACCCGCAGGTCCTCGGTGGTCAGTCCGTGGGTCTTGGCGTAAACCGCTGTGTCGTCCAGTCCCATGGGATCATTGACATCCAGAATACAGCGTCCGCTGTTCCGGGCTTGCTCCAGCCATATCCGGATCTTGATACCGCAGTCCTCACTCTCCAGCCAGGCCGGTTCCAGCTTTTGCACCGGCTCCAGGTGGATATGGACAAAACCGTTCTGCTCAGCCCACCGCATCTGCCGCAGGGTCACAGGGTTCACACTGCCGCAGGCCACGAAGAAGGCGGACGGCAGTTGAGGCATTTGCGGCTCGGTGCCATTTAGTCCAAGAACATCGGCCAGCGCCGTGGCAAAGCCCGCGCAACCGGCGGAAAGGCGTAGCCGCTCAGTTCCCAGTTCTCCGCCGATGCGGGCCAGGTCTTCATCGGTTGTGGCATCGTAAACCTGGATGCCGGGGGCTCCAGGGACTGCCGCTTCATCCAGACGGTGGAGGACTACCGGTACCTCTGTCTGCCCGCCGACGATCTGCGCCACCGCGGAGGCCTTCACTGGCTCGAAAGGGTCTTTTCCGAACACACTCTCCGCCACGGGAACACCGTCCACATAGTGGACACCATTCCGGGTGACCCGCCCCATCTTAGGGAAGGCCGGTAGGAAGGCGATGGTATCCGATCCGGCAGCATCCATGACCGCCGTCAGCTCGCTTCCGATGTTGCCCCGCAGTGCTGAGTCCGTTTTTTTGTATATGTAAGGGATACCAGCCTCCCGGGCATTCCGGGCTGTGCGATACACCACGTCGTAAGCCTCTTCCGGCGGCAGGTGCCGGGTCTCCGCCACCATTACCAGGACCTCTGCGTCCGCCAGAGTGAAGTCATAAGCCAGATCCGTCACAACGCGGGTGGCCGCGCCTCTGGCCGCGAACTGTACGCCCGTATCCAGTGCGCCTGTAAAATCATCTGCAATGATTAGCAGCTTTACCATCCACTCACCTCCTGTCCGTTCATTTATGAAACAATTTCCTGCCGTTTGTAAATTTTTTCAAAATCTTTACCTTGTTTTTTCTTCCTTTGTGCCTATTGTATAAATTTTCACCTACTTTATCAATCTTTTTCCGATGTTTTATAGTTTATTTTTGAAACGCCAAGAAAAAGACTTGCTGTATTTTTGTTTGTTTGGTATAATATGTTCAAATATTAAACATACAGGAGGAGCTTATGAATCATCGCATCCGTGTACTTGGCATTGCGCCTTATGAGGGCATGAAAACTTTAATGTCCAGTGTAGTGGCGGATTATCCTCAAATCGATTTGACACTGTTTGTCGGCGACATGGAGCAGGGCCTGGAAATCGCCCGGAGTAATTTCCACGGTGATTACGATGTCGTCATCTCCCGCGGCGGCACCGCTAAAATGCTACAAAAAAACCTAGCTCTTCCGGTCATTGAGATTGATATTTCCATGTATGATATCCTCTGCGCTTTAAAGCTGGCGGATGGACTCACCGGCAAAACCGCCATGGTCTCCTTTGCCAACATCACCAGCAGCGCTCATCTTCTGTGCGACCTGATGAAGTATAACATGGATATCTATACCATCGACTCGGCAGAGGCTGTGGAACCCACTCTGCGGCAGCTTCAGAAAAACGACTACCAGTCCATCCTCTGTGACATGATCTCCAACACAACCGCTAAACGGCTGGGCCTGAATTCCTTCCTCATCACCTCCGGCGTCGACAGCATCCGCAAGGCCTTTGACCAGGCGCTATTGCTGTGCCGTAGCCAACAGCGCCTGAGGGATGAGAATCAGTTTTTCCGCCAGCTGATCCAGGGGCAGATCGGACAGACCATGGTCTTTGATCAGGACGGAAACCTGTTTCTCTCCACGCTGGACGACCCAAAGCCGGAGCTACTGGAGCTGCTGCGCCGGGAGCTTCCGGAATCCCAGCTGGGGGCGGAACGCCGCATCACCCGGAATTTGAGCGGGATGCTCTATGCCATCCGCGCCCGGCGCATCTCCACAGGCAGTCTTACCTACACCGCTTTCTTTTTCGATGCCCGAAAAACGCCTCTCTCCCCAAATCAGGTAGGCATTCGTTTTTCCACCCGTCCGGAAGCGGAAAACGCCTTTTACAGCAGCATTTTCAGCTTCGCCGGTAGTATCAGCGACTATCAGCAAGATATTGAACACATCAGCCAAAGCACCGCGCCGGTCATGGTCACTGGCGAGGATGGCACCGGGAAGGAGTCCATCGTCAGCGTCCTCTACATGCGAAGTCCCTTGCGGAACGCCCCTCTGGTATCCATCAACTGCAGCCTCCTAAACGACAAGAGCTGGGCCTTTTTACTGGAGCACCACAACTCTCCCCTGGCAGACCAGGGTAATACGTTATATTTTGCTAGTATCGACGCCCTGTCCGAGGAACGGCGGCAGCAGCTTTTGGCCGTTCTCTCCGAAATGGATGTATGCCGGCGGAACCGGGTCATCTTCTCCTGTGTCTGCCAGCCCGGAGAATACACTTCCGCCGTGGGCTCTCTGTTTATGGACAAATTGTGCTGTCTCTCCCTCTATCTACCGCCGCTGCGGCAAATGGCGGAGCGCATCCCCGCTTTGGTCAATCTATCTCTCAGCCACCTGAATGTGGATCTGCCCCGGCAAATCGTGGGAGCAGACCCAGAAGCCATCACATTACTCCAGAACTTCCAGTGGCCGCATAACTACACCCAATTTCGCCGGGTCATCGGAGAACTGGCTGTCACTGCGACTGGGTCCCTCATCACGGCAGAAAATGTCCGACAGGCCCTACGGAAGGAACGCCATGTAGGCGCTTTCTCTCCCTGTGCGGAAAATGCCGCCGCCCCTCTAAATCTAAACCGAACGCTGGATGAGATCAGCCAGGATGTGGCACGGCGAGTAGTGGAAGAATCCGGCGGTAACCAGACTGTAGCCGCTAAGCGCCTAGGCATCAGCCGAACCACCCTTTGGCGGTTACTCCAGCCCAAGCACTAAGCTGCGACAACAAAATGAAAAGGCGGCGAATAACGCCGCTCTTTTACAATTGCGATTCTTTATTTTTCAGAGTTCTCTTCTGAAATCAGTCAAAATTACTACTGTATGTTGAACAGCAATACGGAAATTGCGTAAAGTGATGTTCATCTGAATACCAAATCAGGAAAGGTGGATGCCTGGCCTCCGTCCTTTTGCAACAATGTACCTTCAGCTTAAGTCATTAAAGTTATGCTTGAATAAGCAAGAAATTACTTACGGCTCCATTTTGGAAAGTGCGATAGTGTTAACAAAGAAAACTTTTTCTTTCTCCTCACTGCTCAGGGCAACTGCTCTAGCGAAATCGCACGGTCCACCATGCGACTGGCCCGGCGGAGCTTCCATGCCATACTGTTCAGGCACTTCTCCCTCAACTTTTTCAACGCCTGCTTTTTTGCCTTTTCCACGCCGTCCTCCCGCAGTCTGTTTCGGATGGCGATCTCCCGCAGGTCCGTTTTTGTGTAACCCAAAGCGCCGAAGCTCCTGCCCAGAATATCCCGCTCCCGCTTGGACAGGCTTCGGAATTGCTCACGCAGAGACTTCATCGTAAGCGCCCGAAGGACGATCTCCTCCGCAGATGCAGACAACCGATCAGACATGAGATACTCAAATATATCTCCGTCCTCCTCCGGGATCGACAGGTCATAGACAGAGAAAAAATGCGTGGGATAGGCTACCGCCTTGGCTACTTCCGCTAAAGAAACACCCAACTCTCCTGCGATTTCGCTCATCTCTTTTCCATCCCGGTGATAGAGCATCTGCGCCTTGCGTACCAGCCCCATGCTGTCCCGGTCCAGGGAAAGGGTACCTATGCTGGCTTCCAGGTGCCGCCGCATCGCACCGTCCAGAAATGGTACGTTGTATGTTCCGAAAGCTCCCTTGGAGCTATCGTAGCCGCCATTCCTGACGCACTCGATTAATGTCAGCATCCCAACGCTCTCCAATTCGGAGAGCGTTTCTTTCGTATAATCGCTCCAACCTCCGTGACTGCCGGGGCGCAGGCAATTGTATTGTCGGGCGATCCACTGCGCTCGTTTCCGAATCAATTCAGCATACCTATCACACAGCTCTACCAGCGCGGCCTGGTCTCCCTGCGCGATTCGCTCCAGCAATTCCTGGTCGCTCATGCGTCCCCACCGCCCTTTCGGGGGCGCCCTCTGGGTTTCGCCTTCCGGGTAACACCGCAGTATGGGTAAAGTCTCTCACTGGAGATGGACCGCTCAAAGTCCGCGTTAGAGACATCTGCCTTGTTGAGCGCATTGAACAGCATGTCCCGGACCGTATCCTTCAGCCGCCGCGCTTCCTCCGCCGTGATAACGTCGCGCTTTTGGTCCTGCCGTATCCGTTCAAAAGCGGCGAGCTTCGCCTGGAGCTTCGGCACATCCCGAGCCAGTTCCTTCTGCACTTCGTAGGTTCCGAACTGTCGGCAGGTATACTGGGGCGCATGGGGGCATGCTCCCTCGCAATATAGTGCATGAGCGCCGCCCTTCACCAGAAAGTATTTTTTGCAGACAACACACTGGCGGATGTTGTGTCCGGCATTCAGAGCCGTCATGTAATCCGCCTTCAGCAGCATCTGCAAGCTGTCGGTGGTGTGCTCCTGGCAAATGGCGAAGCGCTTGTCCGGCAGCTCCCGCGGCACATAGCTCACGACGCAGTGGTCATATTTCTGATAAAACGGCTGCTCCAGGCTTCTGGGATTGACGATCAGCTTCTCCACCAGCCGCTCATCGTTGTAGAGCTGATAGAGGGATGCGGCATAGTTCTCTGGGGAGTTATGCTCCAGCTTGGAGAGGAGGAAGTGGATGAAGTTATGAATGGTAGGATTGAAGCACGCGACGTCGCCCAGATAGCGTTCATAGCGCTTCATCTGCTTCCGATAATAACTCCACTTCGTTTTCCGCCCTCCGGGAATAATCAGAAGCGGAACTGGGATCTGGCCGGTTGTCTCCGCCTGCTCCGCCATGTCTCCCCATTGCTCTATGGAAAAATCCTCATAGTCCAGATCTTCTTCCGGCAGCAAGGAGCGGAACTCGGTGTACTGCTGGGTCTCGTCGAAAAATTTGCTGTCATCCCGAAGCAAGATCTGAAACACCCGGAACTCCATCATCTGCTTACGCAGAGCCACGAACTGGTGGTTGAGCTTCCACCAAAATTCCCGGTCCTGGGTTCGCTCGTACTGCTCCGCAAGATTCTTCATGCACTGGACGTTTTTCTGGATGCGCTGATAGTCCTTCAGTGACAGGGTCAAAATATCCGCTGTCAGTTCGCCTGTGGAAAATAATTCCCCACCGTACTCGATCGTATCACCGTGGATATAGAAAACGATATCCCCATCCATGCGCTCGCCTCCCTCGAAATAAATTGTCCCCCCTGGAAAATAATTCGTCCCAACTTTTTATTATCTTATCAAAATCTCCGACACAATACAAGCAGAAGGGCATCAGCGTCGCCGCTGATGCCCTTACTTTTTGCAAAGGAGAAATCAAAAATGAAACAGTCACAGTACAACTCTTACGATGACCTGCCTCTGTTCCTCAACGCCGACATAGTGGCGAAGATGTTGGGGGTATCGTCCTCCACCAGCTATGAGCTGATGCATGAGCCAGACTTCCCGGTGCTGAATGTCGGCAGCAGGATGGTGGTTCCCAAGGAAGCGTTCATCCAGTGGGTCACCAAGCACACGGAAGGAGGTGTCCGCGAATGACTGCGCTCACCTATCAGAAAGACGCGAGAGCGTATCGATTTTCGCTGCCCAACGAAATCTGGGGGCTGAAACTTCCGCCTCCCGCCTTCAGTATCCTCGCCTACCTCTGCTATCTCAACAGCCACCATAAGGGTGAAGCCATGCCAAGTGTGGACGAGATCGCAGCGCTGCTCCACATGGGGGTAGCCATGGCGCAAAAGCAGATAGATACTCTGGTCAAACGAAATTTGATCTCGCCGCAGATGGTTCCAATGTTCACGCACAAGCGTGCAGGAAAGTTTTTCTCCCTCCCTAACGAAATCTTTTCCTTGGACCTGGGGCATGGCGCGATCACCGTCTACGCCTACCTGCTCTACTGTGAAGACCGCAGCAGCCATCAATGCCATCCCAGTTACAACACCATCTCCGCCACTGTGGGGCTGGCCGTGAATACGGTAATGAAACACATCGCCAAACTGGAGGACATGCAGTTTATCACAGTAGAGCACACCAGCTATTTCGACCGCCAGGGAATGAAGTGGAACGGCAATAACTCCTACACCATTCTGCCGATCCAGGAAGCCATCGACCATTCCTACGAGTGGCAGATGGTGAAACTGGAGGAAGTCACGGAGCGTCAGCGGGTAGCAGAGGAACTACAAAAACAAGGCCGTGTTCGCCCCTGTGAGCCGCTGTGTGCGACTTTGCCGGGAGCAGCGAGAACTGGCACCCCCCAGCTCTATTTGGCCGGATTTAGGCCGATTTCGGAGGAGCCTACGAGGACGAAAGGCGAAGGAGCATACGAGGACGAAAGTCGAAGCAGGATAAACATCAGGCGTCAAGCGTGACGTCCTGCTCGGTCACTTCTGCTCGCAGTGCGGGCAGTTACGGGGTTTTCAGGGAGTCCCAAAGTGGGGTCAACATCGAAGGGGTGCTATCACTTCTGCGGTCGTTATCCCTGAAAGCCTACACCCACAAGAAAAAAGTAGGGGTCATACCCCGGAAAGGAGCTCATTTTGAGCAAGAAAGAAAAATTTGCCCTCTATCTCACTCCTGAGAAAAAGGCATGCTTGGAGCGACGATATCAGGAGGACGGCAGCCGCAGTATCACCGGATTCATTGAGCGGGCCATCGATTTCTATCTGGACTACCTCAGCGCCAACAACGCTGGGCTGTTCCTCCCCACCTCCATCCAGTCCTATCTGGACGGTCGAGTGGGGCAAACAGAAAACCACTTGGCGTCGCTGGTCTACAAGCAGGCGGTGGAGTTGGATATGCTGTCCGGGATCATCGCGGACAGCTTTCAGTTCAGTGAGGAGGACCTGCGCCGACGCCGTGCGGAGAGCGTCCGAAATGTGAAACAAACCAATGGCCGTATCTCGTTTGAAAAACGGGTGCGGGAATCCTGGGAGGACGATGACGGATGGCAAGACTGATCGTCAAAAGCCCGTACATCAAGTGCGGAGTCGGTCACTCAGCAGGCGGATACATGAGATACATCGCCACCCGTGAGCGGGTCGAGTTGATCCAGGATGATCGTCCGCCAACAAGAAAGCAGGAACAGCTTATCGCAAAACTGGTGAAGGGCTTTCCTGACGCAAAGGAGATGGGTGAGTACGGTGACTACCAAGAGCACCCCACCAAGGCCAACGCTTCGGCGTTCATCTCTCAGGCGTTGGAGGAAAACTGGAGCGATGTTCAGAAATCGGATGGCTACATGAAGTACATCGCAACACGGCCAAGGGCAGAACGGCTGGGCTCCCATGGTCTCTTCGGTGACAAAGATGGCGTGGAGCTGGACAAGGCCATGGCGGAACTGGAGGACTACACAGGAAATGTGTGGACGCACATCATCTCCCTGAAGCGAGAGGACGCAGAACGGTTGGGCTACGACAATGCCAGGGCGTGGAGGAATCTCCTCCGCGCCCACCGCAACGATATCGCCGCCGCTATGAATATCCCGCCCCAGGACTTCCGCTGGTACGCTGCCTTCCATGATGAGGGCGACCATCCCCATGTGCACATGATGGCATGGTCCGTAAAGCCGGGACAGGCGTATCTATCTCAGGACGGCATCCGCCAAATCAAATCCAAGCTCACCAACGATATCTTCCAACAAGAAATGCTCCACCTCTATGAGCAGAAAACGGTTTCCCGTGACCAGCTGGTTCGGGAAGCGCGGCAGGCCATGCGGGAGTTGGTCCAGCAGATGCGAACCAGGATCTGCGACCACCCCGAGGCGGAGCGGCTCATGCAAGAACTGGCACTTCAATTGGAAACGGTCAAGGGGAAGAAGTCCTACGGCTACCTTCCGAAGAAGCAAAAGGCGCTGGTAGATGAGATTGTGGACCAGATGGAGCAGCTCCCGACCGTGGCCGAGTGCTACGAACAGTGGTGGCAGCTGCAAAGTCAGGGGGAAGATTTCTATTCTGAGAAGGAGCGGCACCGCCCGCCGCTGTCCCAGCAAAAGGAATTCCGCCAAATCAAGAACGCGGTCATCCAGGAAGCAGAGACCATTCGGTTGGGAGAAATCACCTTCGAGGATGATACCCTGGACCTGCGCCAGAACGATGAGGTGGACAAAGATAAAAATGTGTCCTGGGACTTCCGGACACTTCGCATGGATGTTCAGGATGAATACTCGTCACTGGCAGAACGGGATGATGCCGTGGAAAGTATGCGGGAACTTGCAGAGAGCGGCGATGTCCATGCTCAATACTTTATGGGAAAGCTGTATCTGGATGGCAGCCTTGTGATTCCGGACAGCGAAGTGGCCATGGACTGGCTCTACAAGGCATCCACCAGCGGTTACGCTCCCGCCCAGTATGCTCTCGGGAAGCTGCTGCTCTCTGATGATGCCATCGTCCATGATCCTGAGCTTGGCATCCAGTGGCTGGAACACGCCGCCTACAACGGAAACCACTATGCATCCTACCGTCTGGGCAAGGAATATCTGAAAGGCGAGGTAGTAAGAAAAGATACCCGTAAGGCCATGGATCACATCTACACCTCCGCCCAGGCTGGCAACCCCCATGCGCAGTATCTACTGGGAAAGCTGCTGCTCCAAGGGAAGGCGGTCGAGCGTGACAAAGAGGCGGGCATCCAATGGCTGTCTCAGGCGGCGGAGCAAGGACACAGTTACGCGCAGTGCCTTCTGGAAAGGCAGAGTGCTTCGACAGCGCCGGAGGTATTCCTTGCAGTGACGAGACTGCTCCATCACATGGCAAATATCTTCCAGGACAACTCCCTGCCGCAAAGCGGCACGGGGCTCACCCACATCGACCACAAGCGCCGTCAAGAGCTGCGGGAGAAACGTCTCGTCCATGGCCACAAAGAGGACGATCATGAGGAGCAGCAGTATGGCGGTTGGAATATGACGATGCATTAGAACTGCGTGCTTTCGCAAAAGTATGAAAACGTCGAATCCTTTAGTGCCTTTCTTTCTGGGTCCTTTACATGTTGCGTTTGCAAAAAATCATCAAAGCAACTCAACAATCATGAAAGGAGGAAGCCTGATAAGGCAAAAAAGATAGCTCTCCTGCTGGGAGAGCTATCTACAATTTCAGTTGATTAAAAACGCCATTCTCAAAAGAGCTTTCTTGCTGAGCGAAGAGCACGGTCAGTCCATCACATCATCGTGTTGAACGTAAGTCCAGGGCCTATAGCCGCCTCTTGCACCCTTCGTTCTAACTCGTCGATAGACGGGCTTTGCTTCAGCTGGCAAGCCTCCTCCTTATGGCGCAGTCGAAGGATAGATCGTTGCATATCCTGAAGTTCCTCATCAGACCAAGGTCTGTTCCAATACTGACGTAATACTTCGGATGGACACTCCGCAGTCCCACAGCTATCGTAAATTTTTGTCGGTGTTCTATCCCAAATGGTAATTCCAGAAATCACAGGATCATCACGAAGAATGTCGAGGTTATCTGGCAGAACACGAACGACATAGTCATGGGCTTCCATGGCTGTCGCTCTCGGAATCGTTCCTCTTTCGTTCATTTCATAGAAGCGGAGGAGTGTGCTGCAAAGGGAGTGTTCTGGCCTGGTAGCAATGACTGCAAGTTCGACCCGATAACCTTTTTTAACAAGAAGTTCAGCCGTACGATGCGGAACATCTGTGGTACGTCCAGTGCCTTCAATGATCAGATGGATGCCCCGCTCTGATGTTTCATGGATCAGCCGCTCCGTCACCGCACCAGAAAACCCACTGGTCATCTGTACAGAATCCGATCCATACCGGGCATACAATTCTTTGTAATTGGGGTGGAAACGCCGATACTCGTCTGCATTAATAAAATACACGTTGCCGCACAGAAGTTTGTTCAGCATGGAAGAAAGCACTGTCTTGCCAGCACCCGGCTGCCCAGCCAAAAGTATTGCCCGTGGCTCTGATTGCCGATTGTACCTTGCAGCGTAATTCCACTCACTGGCAACAACCGCCTCCACATCACTCGGCAGAAAATCAGCAGGATTTTTTTCAATGCCCATTTTGCTCACGCCTCAATACCAGCGTAAAACTTACGAGCAAAATCAAACTGCGTTTCGATCCGATCCAATTCGGCCTCAGTATCCGCACCCAGAATGCTGCTCTTGGCGTTCCATACCAAACCGTAAACAACATTAACTGGATCTTTTTTGTCAGAGGGAGAAATGTGGTTATTCCTCGCAAAATGGAAAAGTGACCCGAGAATGTCGGCCCCCTTTTCAAGCAGGACTTCCTGTCTGAGGGAAAACTCATAATTGCTCACACGAAAGACCTCCTCGCTCGATCTGTAAATACAGTATATGCACTATACGATAGAACCGTACCGGAAATCAGCGTTCCTATCTTTGGAGATCATTGTAGCATACCACAAACAGAGTTGCAAATTAAAATGGTAATCGACCGTTGCGGCGCAAAACAATCGTGAAAGCACCCCTTCCGAATTGTCGGCTGGGTACGGATATACCCCCACGGCTTCGGTTCCAACCTGACGGCGTTCACCGTCACGGCCCCCGATAGAATTCCCGAAAAGGCTGCATCGAACTGGAAGAACTCTCCCGGCCATCTGGCAACGATGATTGACCCGAACCGTGATACCGTCGGCGTCGGCGTTACCATCGATAACGGTAGAGCCTTCTGCTACATGTTCATAGGCAATCCAACAGCGCATAATCCCTATGCATAAGAGGAGCTCAGATGGGCCGCATCCGAAATTGGATGCGGCCCATTGCAGTTCACTCTGAACTTGATAATTTTCTGATAATTGTTGTCATTTGGGATGGCTATTCAGCAGTGGTTGCGGTATTGTGTGTCGTTGACAGGAGGTGGCACACCATGCATGGTTACACGAAAGCCCTTTACCACAGGTTTGAGGCAGAAGACGAGTGGCATGCCTGCGAAAAGTTCTCACAGAGAAAAAGCAGCTAACAATACCGTCAAAAACTGCGATGGTGTAAACAAAGAAGAGTTCCTACAGAGGAGGCGATTCAAATGAGTAAACGCAGGCCGTCCGGCGACGGCATGGTGCGCAAAAAGGACGATGGCCGTTGGGAGGGCCGCATCGTGATCGGCCATAAGGAAAACGGCGACAGCATCTTCCGCTACATCTACGCACCCACACAAAAAGAGTTGACCGCAAAGCTCCGCCAGGAGATCACCGCCTACCAGGGCGTAGACCTGACCGAGGACAGCAAGATCACTCTGAGCGAATGGCTGGACTACTGGCTGGATGCGATCATGGCCGGAATCATCCGACCCAGCACACTGAACGGATACCGCAGGTATTCAGATCTCTACATCAAGCCATACCTCGGAGACAAGCAGATTTCAAAAATCACCCCGGCGGATGTACAGAAGATGTACGAAGTTCTGAAAGCACGGGGGCGTGTCAAGGAACACGCTCAATACGGTCACCAGCTATCCGGCAGCATGGTACACAGCATCCACACCATGTTCCACGAAGCCATGAAAGCGGCGAAGGAATCCCATATCATTGCCAAAAATTCCACCGAGAATATCCCGGTTCCAAAAGCGAATCCCAAACCCAAGCAGATCCTGAATGATGACCAGCTGGAACAGTTCATGGAGGCAATCAAACACGACGCCGTCTGGCACGACTTCTTCTACACAGAGCTGACCACCGGTCTGCGGCGGGGTGAGCTATGCGGACTCATGTGGGCGGACTTCGATGAAGTAGCCGGAACACTGGCAGTAAGGCGGACCATCCACATGGAGAAAGGCGGCAGGCTGGTGGCCGGTGCCACCAAGACCGGGCGGGGGCCCCGAAATATCCTGCTACCAGCAAGTACTGCCCAGCTTCTGTCGGAACGCAAAAAGCATTCCTGGTCAGAGTGGATCTTCCCGAATCCGCTGAAACCCGAATCCCCGACCAATCCCCGCTCCGCATACGGTCACCTGAAGGCATTACTGGACTCCGCTGGCCTGCCCAACATTCGGTTCCACGACTTGCGTCATACCTTCGCCACCCATGCCCTGGCCTCCGGCGTGGACGCCAAGACGTTGTCCGGCATCCTGGGCCATACAAAGGCATCCTTCACGCTGGATACCTACACCCATGTCACTGGAGATATGCAGCGCACCGCCGCCGAAATCGTCGGAGATTTTATGACAGAAATCCTGGGAGAGGAGATGAAACCTTGGCAAAACGCAGAAAACGAGGGGACGGGAGCGTCCATCTGAGAAAAGACGGCCGCTGGGAGGGCCGGGTAGTCATTGGCTATGATGACAACGGCTATCCCAAGACAAAGAATGTGCTGGCAAAAAACAAGAAAGAGTGCCTACAAAAGCTGAAAGTCCTGAAAGACAGCCTGAAGAAAGTAGAGCCGGAACGACTGTCATCCGATATGTGTTTTGGAGCATGGCTGGATCACTGGTGCCAGAACCAATGCAAGCCTACGATTGGAGCAAAGACACAAACGGACTACGAGAACCGCATCTACCGGCACATCATCCCGGAAATCGGCCAAATCCCGCTGAACAGGCTTACCGCAGCAGACCTTCAACAGTTCTACCGCCAGCTCAAGCAGGGTGGCCGCCTCCAGGCTGTGGAGCAATATGGTCCCGGACTCTCTGACCGTATGGTGAAGTGCTGCCATGTGACCTGCCGGACGGCGCTGGATCAGGCGGTAAAACAGGGCCTCATCCTGAAAAATCCCGCCGATGCCTGTAAGACGCCGACGCTCCGTCCGAAGGAGATGCAGGTATTGTCTCCGGATGAGATTCGGCGTCTGCTGATACAGGCCCGTGAGAACGACTGTTATGAGCTTCTGCTATTAGAACTCTCTACTGGTCTGCGCCGGGGCGAGATCCTGGCCCTCCAATGGGATGACTTGGATCTCTGCACAGGAGTACTGCGGATCGAACGGCAGGTCCAGCGGGTACGCAGGGAACTGGTGATCTCCGCCCCTAAGACAAAGAGCTCTTGTCGGAGCATCATCCTGCCAGCCCCCATTCTGGGTGTCCTGCGAGACTACCGGCAGAGCATCCGTTCCAGGTGGATGTTCCCTTCTCCGAAAAAGGAGGACTCCCCACTGGACCCGGCCGCCGTCCGGAAGAAGCTGACCAAGGTTCTGAATCGGGCGGACTGCAAGCACATCCGCTTTCACGACTTGCGGCATACCTTCGCCACCAACGCGCTGGAACATGGCATGGACATCAAGACGCTGTCCACCATCATCGGCCATGTGACGTCCGCCACCACACTGAACGTCTATGCCCATGTCACCGACACCATGCGGGAGAATGCCGCCGCCAGCATCGACCGGGGGATCGCCGGGATCGAACCACCGCGTCGGGCATCCTCCCCGGCTAAGCCAAAAGTCGCAAAAACGGTCTTCCAGCCGGTGAAGGGGAAATACCGGAAGCCGGGAACAGGTTGTGTCGGTCAAATCGGCGAACACCTCTGGGAGGGCCGCTACTCCCCGAAAATCAACGGGAAACGAATGGCACGCAACGTCTACGCCCATACAGAGGCGGAATGCGAAGAGAAACTGGCCCATATGATCCGGGAGATGAAAGCAGAAATCGCCGCTGAGAAAGAGCGGCAAAAGCAGGCAGGACTGACAGGTTGAACAAACGGGCCCCCGAGGGCGAATCGCCCTTGGAGGCCCAAATTTTTTCTGACTGTGGCTGTCCGTGTGGTCAGGGGCAAAGCAAGGTTACATAACTCTCGAGTAAACCGCATAAAAAGTTACGAAAAAGCACCGTTTTCATCGGAAAACGGTGCTTTTTGTGGTGGACGATACAGGACTCGAACCTGTGACCCCCTGCACGTCAAGCAGGTGCTCTAGCCAGCTG
>ERZ809074.1518-NODE-1518-length-29839-cov-18.441949_pt1 | contig 29839 bp, 24 predicted proteins | sample MGYA00520795_ERZ809074 | MGnify/ENA primary metagenome ERZ809074 (study PRJEB31570, sample SAMEA3212989) | Homo sapiens | biome: human-gut; feature: human gut; material: fecal | place: Sweden | collected 2011 ...
AGCAGCGTTTTATGAAGCTGACAGCAACACTGGAACAAGAGCAGGAAGCCAACCAAAAGCGCCTGCAAGACCTGCTGTTGATGATGCGCCACTCTGATGAACAGGAAAATGAAGTCCGCACTTTCATCAAAGAAATCCGGTACTATGCAGCCATTAAAGAACTGGATGAAGTGGTGCTGAACCGGCTCATCAGCAAAATTCTGGTGGGAGAAGTCAAAAAGATTGATGGACAGAAAGTACAGGAAGTCAGAATCGTTTATAACTTTGTCGGTGAGATACCGGAGATAACAGAATAAACATGGCAGCCCTTCTCTCATTTCCCGGGGAAGGGCTTTTTAATTTATTTAATTTATTTTACTTTCTGTCAATAGAATATACAATCCACAAATAATGAGAACAAGAAATAAAACTGTAGGAATCAACAATCCGTTTTCCAAAATGCTTATTATCATTCTTCCAGGTGGTGTTACCCACTCAACTGACGGATTTTGCATTGCTGCTATTATCATTCCTACAACGCCAACAACACCACCTAATACTAAAAAACCACCTTTGATACATCTCTTCATAATCAGTTTCTCCTTATCAAATCCTGATTTTATATTTCGACAATGGAAATTTAAATGTCCCTTTTCTAATTGATGGTTTATTGTTGATTTCCTCCGAAATTCCCGATTTCTCACATTGTCCAACTCCAGATAAACTGGAAGTCATTTATTTTGTTGCGGCAATACACATCCAATGTTTTTTGGCATTTATATACGTTTTTATCTCTGTGAAACCCGCTTCTTTTAAAGCAGCAACAAGCTGATCACGATTATAAATCTTCATACCGCCGATTATCTTTGTCCATTTTTCATCTGAGGCATTCGTACCATCGCTCTCGTTACAAATCAGAAATGTTCCGCCGCTTTTCAGAACGCGATTTACCTCGGAAAAGCATTTTTTCAGACCCGGCCAGAAATAAACTGTCTCAAAGGCGGAGACATAATCAAAGACCTCATCAGAAAAGGGAATCGCCGATACATCGCCCTGAAGCACCCTGCATTTTCCCTGCTTAATGGCAGCAGCGTTCAGCTCTTGAGATTCTGCCACACTGACCTCCGAATAGTCTAGTCCTGTCACATGACCGTTTCTGCACTTGTCCAGCCAGGTCGCAATATTTGCGCCGCCTCCGCAGCCGACATCCAGCACCTTAGCGTCTGGCTTCGCGGAGATATTTGAGAATCCCCATTGCGACACCTTGGCGTGGCCGCTGTTCATCATCTTCGCCATCAGTTTCCCGCCGAAGCCTTGCGGCTTACGGGTGTTTTCAAAAAAGTTCATTGCAATATTCTCCCTTTCAACTTCCGATTTTTCGCTATGAGTGATTGATACCAATAGTTAGCAACATCTAACTGACAGTATAATATCGGAACATGAATTTTTCAACTGCTGCGCCAGATTCTCACCCAACTATCTTTCCTCAACACAAATTGAGTTCACCACTTGACATTGCGTCGAATAGAAGCCATTTTTATGAATAAAGCTTGATTTGTTTGTGAAAACCGCTATTTGCCTTGACAAACGTATCTGTCTGCTGTATTATAACATTGTTACATAGCACTGTTATATGGAGGCCGTCATGGAATCAAAAGCACCGGATACATTAGAAAGAATACAACAGGCTGCTCTGGATGAGTTTTCTGAAAAAGGGTTTCTTGGAGCCTCTCTGCGGCAGATCGTGAAACACGCTGGAGTAACTACGGGGGCCTTTTACGGCTATTTTTCCAGCAAAGAGGCTCTGTTTGCTTCCATTGTAGAACCGCATGCCGCTATTTTGATGAGTAAATATGTGGATGCGCATATCTCCTTTTCCGAGCTTCCCGCAGAGGAACAACCGGAGCATATGGGCGTGGAATCAGGAGCTTACATTCATTGGATGGTGGAATATGTCTGCCAGCACAGGGAACCGGTAAAGTTGCTGTTTTGCGGCGCAGAAGGCACCGGATATGAAAACTTTATTCATAACATGGTGGAACTGGAAGTGGAAAGCACCTTTCGATACATGGAGACACTCCGCCGCCTGGGGTACAATATCCCAGAATTAAGCCCGTCTCTGTGTCATATCATTGCCAGTGGTATGCTGGGCGGCCTTGTTGAGATCGTGGTTCACGATATTCCACAGGAACAGGCCATGTGGGATGTAGAACAGCTGCGTACTTTCTATACGGCCGGATGGTTGAAGCTGATGTCACCTTAATTGCTGCGATTGCGTCAGTGATATGCAGGATGCGCTCTGCCCCTTTCACAAGCAGAGCGCTGCGTGATATACTTTATTTTTTTATTTGTAAGTTAGTATATGCTAACTAATATATTTCTCACTATTTTAAGGAGGTCATTCGATGAAACAAGAAAAAAAGAACGATGTGGCTGTCCTGCTGGAATATGCGGGAAGCCGCAGAGGCCTGACCTTTTTAGGGCTGGCCCTATCGGCGGTGTCCATGCTTTTGAGCATGGCTCCCTACATTTGTATCTGGCTGGCGGCTCGTGATCTGATTGAGGCAGCTCCTGAATGGACACAGGCGCAGAATGTTTCCAAATATGGCTGGATCGCCTTTGCGTTCGCAGTGAGCGGCATTATCCTGTATTTTGCAGGCCTAATGTGTACCCATCTGGCTGCTTTCCGTACAGCTTCCAACATACGAAAACAAGGGGTTGCTCATGTGATGAAGGCTCCGCTGGGTTTTTTTGATTCCAACGCCTCTGGTCTGATTCGCGGGCGGCTGGATGCGGCGGCAGCCGACACCGAAACGCTGCTGGCACATAATCTGGCAGACATCGTAGGCACTATCGTGCTGTTTTTGTCGATGCTGGTCATGATGTTTCTGTTTGATTGGCGAATGGGGGCAGCCTGCCTTTTAGCGGCAGTCATTTCGGTAATTGCTATGTTCTCCATGATGGGTGGCAAAAATGCCAAACTGATGGCGGAATACCAGGCGGCCCAGGATCGCATGACAAAAGCGGGAACAGAATATGTAAGGGGAATTCCTGTAGTAAAAATATTTCAGCAGACGGTCTACTCGTTCAAGGCGTTTCAGGAGGCTATCGAAGACTACAGCAGCAAAGCCGAACATTATCAGGCGGATGTATGCCGTGTTCCTCAGTCTGTCAATTTAACCTTTACCGAAGGAGCGTTCGTGTTTCTGGTTCCAGTGGCGCTGTTCCTTGCTCCAGACGCACTGGCAAACGGCAGTTTTGCTGGCTTTGTTGCCGATTTCGTTTTTTATGCCGTATTTTCAGCCATCATTTCCACTGCGCTTGCAAAAATAATGTTTGCTTCCTCCGGTATGATGTTGGCCAGTACCGCTTTGGGACGGATCAATCAGGTGATGGAGGCGCCTACCCTGGAAGCACCCAGTCACCCACAGTCCCCTCGTAGTAATAAAGTAGAATTTAAGGATGTGAGTTTTACCTATAACGGATCGGAAAGCCCTGCACTATCTCATGTGTCTTTCACAGCCGAACCGGGGCAGACCGTAGCTCTGGTGGGACCGTCCGGCGGCGGAAAGACAACGGCGGCCAGCTTGATTCCGCGTTTTTGGGATGCAACGTCCGGCGCGGTGGAAGTCGGCGGAGTCAATGTTGCTCAGATCGATCCGCATGTCCTTATGGATCAGGTGGCTTTTGTATTCCAGAATAACCGTTTGTTCAAAGCCTCTATTTTGGAAAATGTCCGGGCCTCCCGCCCGGAAGCGACAAGAGAGCAGGTGATGGCCGCGCTAATGGCTGCCCAGTGCAAGGATATTCTTGACAAACTGCCGGATGGCCTTGATACACAGATCGGCACCGAAGGAACTTATCTTTCCGGTGGTGAACAACAGCGCATCGCACTGGCCAGAGCCATTTTGAAGGATGCCCCCATTGTGGTGCTTGACGAAGCAACTGCTTTTGCCGATCCTGAGAATGAGGTGCTGATTCAGAAGGCCTTTGCCACACTGACGAAAGGCCGCACTGTTATTATGATTGCACACCGTCTATCCACTGTTGTGGGCGCTGATAAGATTATCATTCTTGAAGAAGGGCACATTGTCGAGCAGGGTACTCATGCGGAGCTGACTGCTTCGGGCGGTCTGTATGCCCGGATGTGGACCGACTATAACAAGGCAGTTCAGTGGAAAATCACCAGCGAAAAGGAGGCAGAGTAAATGTTTGGAGAGAAGTTTCAGCGAAAATATGCCCTGACCGATCAGGGTGTCCGGAACACAAAGAAAGGCACATTCTGGACAGTGATCGTGAATCTGGTTGTTATGGGCGGTGTCAGCATTCTGTATCTGGTAATGTCTGGTTTTATGGGAGCCTTGACAGAAGGAAGTCCTCTTCCCGGTTCAGCGATTGTCCTCGGACTGTTGGTTCTCTTTGCCCTCCTGTCCTTCGTGACCCATTTGCAGCAATACAAAGCTACCTATGGGCTGGTATATAATGAGGTCAAAACCACACGTCTCAGTCTGGCGGAACGGCTTCGTAAACTGCCGCTGGGGTATTTTGGCAAGCGGGACTTGGCAGACTTGACCGAGACTATCATGGGAGACGTGAATCGGATGGAACATGTCTGGTCTCATGTGCTAGGGTATCTGTACGGTGCTTACATCTCTACGGCGATTATCGCTGTGTGCCTGCTTGTTTACGACTGGCGGTTGGCTATTGCTTGCCTGTGGGGTGTACCGGTAGCCTTTGGCCTGCTGTTTGGTAGCCGCAAGATTGCCGCCCGCAATGCAGAACGGACGAAAAAAGCTGCTGTCCGGGTGTCAGATGGTATTCAGGAAGCATTAGAAAATGTTAGAGAGATTCGTGCCACAAACCAGGAGGAACGGTATCTAAACGGACTGAATCAGAAAATTGACGAACATGAACGAGTTACGATTCAGGGTGAACTGGGAACCGGCCTTTTTGTAAATGCCGCCAGTGTTATCATGCGGCTGGGCGTGGCAACGACCATTCTTGTGGGGGCGAATCTGATCCTGTCCGGCAGCATTGATTTCATGCTTTTGTTCCTGTTTCTATTGGTCATTACTCGTGTCTATGCCCCATTCGACCAAAGCTTGGCACTCATTGCAGAAATGTTTGTTTCTCAGGTGTCTGCTGACCGTATGAATGAAATTTATGACACGCCTACAGCAGAGGGCGCGGAGAAATTTGAGCCAAAGGGGCATGATATTGTCTTTGAGCATGTGGGCTTTTCCTATGATGAGAAAGAAGTCCTGCATGATGTAAGCTTTACTGCTAAAGAGGGCGAAGTTACGGCACTGGTAGGCCCTTCCGGTTCCGGCAAAAGCACCTGTGCCCGGCTTGCTGCAAGGCTGTGGGACATTTCCAAAGGAGTGATTCGTGTAGGTGGTGTGGATATTTCTACCATAGACCCAGAGGTACTGCTGCGGGATTATTCTATGGTGTTTCAGGATGTGGTGCTGTTCGACGATACCGTGATGGAAAATATCCGTCTTGGTAAGCGTGGCGCAACGGATGAAGAAGTGCGGGCTGCGGCCAAAGCGGCCAACTGCGATGAGTTTGTTCATCGGCTTCCCCAGGGCTACAACACCCCCATCGGAGAAAACGGGGCGAAGCTTTCCGGCGGTGAACGGCAGCGTATTTCTATTGCAAGAGCTTTGTTGAAAGACGCACCCATCGTCCTCCTTGACGAGGCAACTGCCAGTCTGGATGTGGAAAATGAAACAAGGGTTCAAGGGGCACTCTCCCGCCTGCTGGTCGGAAAGACCGTATTGGTGATCGCTCACCGGATGCGTACTGTGGAGGCAGCCGATAAAATTATTGTTCTAGCAGATGGCAGGGTGGCGGAAGAAGGAACGCCGGCAGAACTGATGAACAAAAACGGTCTTTACCACCGTATGGTGGATCTACAACGACAAAGCGCCGGGTGGCGATTAAATTAAGCGATTTAGCCTGAGAGTTCTTTAAAAGTTCTCTCAGGCTTTTTGTATATAAGAAAGCTTAAGGTTCAAAAAAACAGGTACGCTATGAAAGATAAATTTCTTTGATAGTGACCTGTTTTTTTAATTCATCACTTGACATTGTGGCAAAGAGCTTCTTGATGCTTCTGAGGTCAGGATGCTCGACAATGCCAATGCGATTCTTTTCATCAGGGGAGAGAAAGCGGTTAAGGATATGAAGTTCGATATCATGAAGCATCCGAATGTCGCTCTGACGGAGGATGGCGGAGCAGAGCCTTTCATTCACGGAGAAGTCTCCGAGGCAATTGCAGATATCGTAATAGAAGAATGGCTTGAGGAAACGGATAAGGAAACGGAAGAACCGGCAGAAACGGGATATGAGCTTCTGTCTGACGCGGATCTTCTGAAGGAAATTGAGAAGGAGGAAAACGAGAATGAAAAAGAAAATACAGACACCGGAAACGGTGAAGCTTAAGCGGAGAGCAGAGATTGCCTTCGCTTTTTATATTGCGGCGGTATTGATGGTGACGCTTGCGACAACAACCTGCCTTGCGGCTAACGACCCGCTTTCTGTGGTTAACAACCTGTCCAACTTTATATTCAGTCTGATAAGGGCAATCGGTCTGATCCTTCTGGGCTTCGGAATCATGCAGGTTGGTCTTTCACTTAAGAGCCACGATCCATCGCAGCGTGCCAACGGATTTCTGACACTGGCAGGTGGAATCATCATTACGTTTACAAAGGAAATACTGAATATGATTACGGGATAATGAAAGGAAATGGTTTAATCAATGAAAAAGAACAAGGATATTTTCGAGGAGCTCAAGCATAAGTGCGGATGCAGCAATATCTCTGATTTAAGAACAAAATACTTTAGAGGCGCAGCAATGCACTTTCTTGAGAAAGAAAGCTTTACCAGAAACTTCCCGGCAAAATCTGTTGCGGAAGCAAAAGATTACGTTGAACAGGAAGACTGGTAAAGGCAGCGGCAGCTGATATGCTGCCGGTACATTGCCTGCAGGTCTTATATGAAATACTTCTGATAATTCGCGCAAAAAACATCTCCTCTTATGACGAGAGTCATAAGAGAAAAACTTTGACTGCACGCAGCGTGCAGTTTCAGACTGAAAGGAGATGTTATCAATGAAGAAACTGAATGAAGTTTGCCGGGATACCGGAGTATCCCGGCGAGCTGTACAGGGATATGAAAATGCCGGACTTGTCAGGGCAACGGCAAAGAACAAGTACGGACATTTGCTGTATGGTGAGATGGAAGAGGAAAGGATAAAGCGAATCAAATTATTTCAGGATATGGGGCTGTCACTGAAAGAAATTGCGGTACTTATAGATGCTCCGGACGAAGCGCTGAAACCTGTGCTTGAGGTACAGGTAAAAAAACTCGAAGAGAGTATAGAAAAAAATATGATGCTGATTCGTATGGCAAATGAGTTAATAAGAGAAATTGAAAAGAAGAGGTAAAAAACATGAGGAAAATGAAGAGGACGAAGTGTTTTGCTGCGATACTGATGCTGTTAATGGTTATCTTTATGATGACGGCTTGTGATACCAAAGAACCTGTGTTGAAAGGAGTTGGTAAAACAGTCGAGGTTCAGTGTGGAACCAAATTCAATCTTGACGACTATCTTAATGAGAATCTGAAGATTAAAGATGAAACTGATGACGGAATGAAGGAATATAAGCTGAAAGACCTGGAATACACTATAAAGTGTGATGAAGATATCTACAATGAAGAAACAGGTGATGTTAAGACAGGTGACTACGGTACATTTGATGTGAAGCTTGCGGTTAAAGATGAATCAAGAAACAAGGCAACACTTGAATTCCAGATCTTCCTGAATCCGGTGGAGGTTACCAAAGGAACATATACATACCCCGATGATTGTGCAAAAGGAAAGTTCGGAGTTCAGGGATATTGCGAGATAAAAAACACATCTTCGCAGTTTCTTAAGCTCAGCGATATCCGTATGCAGCTTATTGATAAGGATGGCGTGGTTGCCTATGAAACAGATATGCCTGATTATTCAACTGAATACCTGTCACCCGGAGACAGCTGCTACGTTATGGATGAGCTGGGAGGATGGGACATTGAGTTCAATCACGAAGATGACATAGCAGACATAGTTGTTGACTTTGATTACAGCAGAGATAAGACAGAAAATGATACTACTCTGGAAGTCGGAAAGATGGAAGCCAAAACAACGGATATAGGCTATGAAGCGACAGCAACAGTAACAAATCCTTACGACAAAGGAGTGGATTCCTATGAGATTCTCGCAGGCCTGTACGACAAGGACGGCAAGCTGATAGGTGTCATGAAATCCTACGGTGATACTACGAGTCTTAATCCTAAGGGAAAGGGCAAGGCAGTGCTTTCATGGTACGCAGACTCCATGGCAATTCCGGACAAAACAAAAGAAGTCAGGGGTCATGCACGAGTAGTTTCATTTAAGGGCGAATAAGAAGTCCCGGAGCAATCAACATACAATACACGAGAAGCCCGGCAGTAAAGCTGTCGGGCTTCGTGACAGGTTAGTCAAAAATCGGGCAGGAAACTCGTAGGAACAAATACATAAAGCGTCAATAAACGACGTTTTATGTATTTGAATAACACTTTTTCTATTCAAGTGTCAGAACATAGAGTATAATGTAACATGGAGCATAATAATTTTCATACAAGTAATCTGATGAAATGCGGGAGATGACATGGTAACTATAAAAATAGTAAGTAATCCATATAAGAAAATCGTTGAGTTCTACACATTAAACAATGCGACAGACGAATGGATAAAAGTAGATAATACAAATAACCCTGGAAGCAAATTAATCTCTGAAGAAATCAAAACGGGATTCTTTCCTTATAAGATCAAAGAAATAATTGATATTATGGAAAAAGAATATGGAGTACCAAATGAGGCTCTGAAGATTATCTTCGAGGGCTCTGGAGATGAGTTTGAAGAAATAGAAGAAGTTTGTAAAGGCATTAATACTGTTGCGCTTATAAAGTCAGAGTATGAACTCGAGAACGCAAGAAGTATACTTCCTAAAATAATAAAAATATTCGGTGATATCAAGCCTATCATTGACACAAATATAAACAATAGAGATAGAAGAGATAACATAGATAATGACATTGCAAAGCTTATTGATGCATCAAATGATATTATCCCAATTTGTGTGCTAGGAAACTATAGCTCGGGTAAGTCAACATTTATCAACGCATTAATGGGAGTAGAAATACTTCCTAGTGGAGATATGCCTGTTACTGCGAAAATATATAAAATAAAGCAGCTCAACGATGAAAATGTGGCTTTTATTAATTTTGAATTCAACAATGAACCAATATGTATCAATATTACAAAAGATAGCTATCATGTAATCAGTAACACAGAATTTGAAATTGTATCGGAAATAAGAGTAACTCTTGATGAAAAATCTGAAGAGGATTTAGCCGCAAGGGTAAATGCGTGCCTCGATACTATAAACAAAACACATAATGGAGTATCAGATTTAATAGACATTCAGATTCCGTTCGCTAAGAGTCCGCTTAGTGAATCAAGGAAATCTTTTGTAATTTTTGATACTCCAGGTTCTAATGCTGCAACACATAAAGACCACTTTTCTATTTTAGAGGATGCCATGAAAAACCTTTCAAATGGAATTCCTATTTATGTTGCAGAATATCATACACTAGATAGCTGTGATAACGAGGCTCTGTATGAAAAAATAAAGAGCATTAGTCAGATAGATGATAGATTTACAATGATTGTTGTAAATAAAGCTGATAAAGCAAATATAGAAGTTGACTCATTTGATGAGAGAATGGAAAATGACATCCTTAAACAAGCTGTTCCTAAAAACCTATATTCAGGGGGTATATTTTTTGTATCTTCATTTATGGGAATGGGAGCAAAAACAGACGGGAAGTTTATCAACAAGTATTCTGCTCGTGAATATGCAAAGAATCATATTGATTATGAGGATGAAACAAGTGAATGGTATCAGCAACTTTATAGGTATGACATTATGCCTGAACAGATAAAAAGAAGAAATATTCAGCTTTCTAGTGAGCATGAGAATCGGATACTGGCAAACAGCGGTCTTCTTGCTGTCGAAAATGAGATTATTAATTTTGCAGAAAAGTATTCGGCATATGATAAGTGCAAGCAGTCAGATAAGTATATAGGATTTATTGTCAATGCAACTCAGGAAGAAATAGATGAGGCTCAAAGCTATAACGAACAGTTGCAAGAAAAACTAGAAAATGAATTAGAAGAGGATAAGCTTGAACTAAAGAGATCTGTTAAAGAAAAGAGCTTGTCTATGTCAAATGAGTTTAGATGCAATTATGATAGGCACATGTCAGAGTGCTATGAAACTGCGTTCTTCCAGGTTAAAGAAAGTGAAATTAAAGATATAGAGAAGGAAATCCTTTTAGTGGAGCAAGATGCAGTTGATTATTCCTTAAAACAAGATAAGCTTAAAGATTCCTTTAATTCGATTTTCAACAATGTTGCGGATGGAGTTAGAAACAAGAATATAAAAGATATAGTAAAAACAATAGGTGTTGATGTAAAGGAAACTGTAGATGACGTTCAAATATGGAATAGATCGAGGATTGAAGCTGACAAAGCAACTGCAGATGAGTTGATTCGATTTGTGTCTGAGCATTTCAACTGTAAAGGTGATATTGCAACAAAAAATATGGATAGCTGTTCCAGAAAGTACTGGGAAGATAACGCAGGACGAATTAAGGAGGCTTTGTCTATAATAGTAACAAATTCACCGACTCTTGATGATGATAAGAAAAAGGAACTCGCTGAAATTATTATTAATTATGAAAGCATATGTTTTGGAGACGAGCATGTGTTCAGAAAAACTGCCTTTGAAAAGACTTGGAGACTATTTGGGCATTCAATTGAATTAAACAAGATAAACACGAAAAAGCTCACCGAAAGATACAATCAAGATTATCACGACAAACTTGAAGTGATAAAACGGGCGATAAAGGAAAGGCATGAAGATAGTTTTGAAAATTGGAGGAAAAAGCTAGAGAATATAATAACCGTAAATATTGTTAACTACAGCCCAGCGTTGTCAAAGCAAGCAAAGAAAATTGATAAACAGAGAATGATAATAGAAGGGTTAAAAGCAACAAGGAAGACATTAGAAAAATACAGTGAAGACATTCAGATGTTGATGGATTGGAAAAGAGTCTAATAGGAGTTCGTTATGGGTATAAAATCAATGATTAAAAAGGCCGGAGGAAAAGCTGCAAATACTGTGAATAGACTGTCAGCACTTGCTCCAGAGCAATTAGAACATATAGAAATTCAGAGGGAACAGTACCTGTCAGAGATGCCTGACCCTAGAGATTATGCTGCGGAAGAGTTGACGTCGAGATTATTAGCCGTCTGTGGAGTTGAAATATTCAACGCATATCTTCCTCAATTGAAGGAATTGTATGTCCCTGTTAGAAGAGATGCCGAATATGGCGGCGAAGAGATGGATCTCGCTCACAACATTAGATATTTTGAGATAACAAAATGGGTTACTGATAAGAAAGAGAACAACTTAGAACAGCTGATAAACATCTATCAGGTTTTGTCGAATGAGGAATGCAATATTGCATTAGTTTTCAATCGGACCTGTTCTGGAACAAAAGTATATCTTGCTGTTGTGAATACAAGAAATGCAAATAACAACGTAGATGTTGAGAATTATAGAAAAAGGTTATTTGATGCAATCAGGGGTAATTGTCCGGGGACAGAGTTAACTGAGCCAAGGCCTGGAACCTTGCCATGTTTTAGTTCAGATGCAAAGTATTCAGTAGCAACGGCAACAAATATTCCGACAGAAAAATCCGAGAAATTTATTAGCCAAACTATAGAAAAGTTACTCGACGGAATTGTTCCGGAATGCAGGGAGAGTGAATACACTTTAGTATTGCTTGCAACACCAATCCTTGATATCGAGGAGAGGAAGCTTCATCTCGCAAATATTTACACAGCACTTGCACCTTATGCATCATGGCAGACCCAATTCACTTATACTGAAAGTGACGCAACGAATTCGATGGCAATGTTTGGTGTGAATGCAGGGGTCAGTGCGGGTGTTCAAAATGGGATAAATAGTGCAGCAACTAATACTCAGGGAGTGACCGATACAACAGGGGAAACAACTGGCACTAGCGAATCAACAGGGAATACACACTCTACAGGCGAAAGCACTTCGACTGGAAAGACCGAGAGTGTAAATGCCGGAGGATCTGCAACAATATCAGTATCACCTGCTGGTTTAGGCGGTTCAGCAACGGGATTTGCAAGCACAGGACGTTCGACTACAGATACTATTAGCAATACAGTATCAGATGCAGTATCAAACAGTGTTACAAAGAGCATTTCCAAAGTAACTAGCAGGGCAGTTTCCGGCGCAAAAGCACTTACTCAAGGAGTTTCTAAGGCTACAAATCTTGGTGCGAATTTTGGTGCAAATTTTGCGAGAGCTTCCAGCATAACTGCTACAATCGGAAAAAATGAAGGTATTACACAAAATTATACTAATTACAACATCAGGCATGCCTTAGATATACTAGAAGATCAGATGAAGCGCTATGAAAAAGGCACTGCATTAGGCATGTGGGACTTTGCGGCATACGTGCTTAGTGAGGACTTGAATGTTGCAAGTAATGTTGCACATTCGTATATTGCGCTTACGCAAGGCGAGGATTCGTACATGTCTCGTTCTGCAATTAATTTGTGGCGGGGTGATATGGGTGCTGATAGTGGTGATGCAGCAGAAATTTGCAACTATATTAAAGAGCTTAGACATCCTGTTTTTGGAATACATCCCGGGATAATTGAAGTTGATGATACTCTGCTCACATACCCTCCATTAGTGACAGCAACAACAGCCTTGTCCGGAAAAGAACTAGCGTATTCACTGAATTTTCCGAGAAAATCAGTAATCGGATTACCTGTATTGGAATGTGCAGAGTTTGGTCGAAATATCGTCACTTATGATAACAATACAAACAATGAGACTACGATTCGTATAGGAAAAATATTTCATATGAATAGTGAGGAAACAACTCCTGTATTGATGTCTACAAAATCCTTAGCTTCGCATACTTTTGTCACTGGAAGCACGGGATCTGGAAAGAGTAATACCATCTATCAAATACTAAATCAGCTCTCTATGAATAATACTAAATTCCTTGTTGTTGAGCCGGCAAAAGGAGAATATAAACATGTATTTGGAAACAGAGAAGATGTATCTGTGTATGGAACAAATCCCAAGATAAGCGATATGCTTAAGATAAATCCTTTTAGCTTTAATGAAAGGATACACGTTCTTGAACATATTGATAGGCTGGTAGAAATATTTAATGTGTGTTGGCCGATGTATGCAGCGATGCCTGCTGTGTTGAAGAACGCAGTTGAAAAGTCATATGAAGACTGCGGATGGAATTTAACGTATTCTCGGAATTCATATGGTAAATCGTACTATCCTACATTTGCTGATGTCACAAGAAATGTGAAGAAAATAATAGATACAAGTGAATATGATGCCGAGAATAAAGGTGCATACAAAGGTTCATTACTGACAAGACTACAATCTCTGACAAATGGAATCAATGGACAAATCTTTGCAAAAGACGAACTGACGTCAAGTGAACTTTTTGAAGAAAATGTAGTTGTTGACCTTAGCAGAATTGGTTCTACGGAAACAAAGGCGCTTATTATGGGAATGATAATCCTCAAACTGCAGGAGTATAGAATTTCCTCAGAGAATAAGCTGAATTCGAATCTAAAACATATCACTGTTTTGGAAGAGGCACATAATATTTTGAAGAGAACTTCAATAGAGCAAACATCAGAAAGTGCGAATATTTTGGGCAAAAGTGTAGAAATGATTTCAAATGCTATTGCTGAAATGCGTTCTTATGGAGAAGGATTTATTATTGCGGATCAATCACCTGGGTTGCTTGATATGTCGGTAATAAGAAACACTAATACAAAGATAATAATGCGGTTACCAGATCTTACTGATAGAGAGCTTGTTGGAAGCGCAGCTAATTTGAATGAGGATCAGATAAAAGAACTTGCGAAACTTCCGTGCGGTGTTGGGGCGGTATATCAGAATGAATGGATACAACCAATACTTTGCAAAGTAAATCATTATAAGATTGACAACTGTGAATTTAGATATGAGACTTCGGATGTGAATTCAGAAGAAAGAGACTATGAGAGCAGAGTACTTATAGCCGAAATTCTGAGCAAGGGAAAGCCAGTAAGTGAAACGTATTTACACGACAACATTATGCCTGTTTTAGATAAAATCAAGATTGATGATTCTGTAAAGGCAGCTGCTGTTAATATGATTGCTAATCCTGCGGAAAAGCCGCGAATGACAAGACTTGCACCAATATTTAACGCTCTGTTTCCTTCTGTAACGGATGCTGTAAGACAATCATATGAAGAAACGCATGAACCATCGGAATGGACAAACAGTGCTGAAGAAGCTGTTGAAAAAATAGGAGTAAATGATATTTCACATCAGGTTGTTAGAGATATGATTCAGTGTGCAATGACATATTATCTAATTAATGAAGTGGATAAAGTTGAAGAACTTGAACGATGGAGTAAGATGGGTGGTTTAGTATGATAGAATCTTTCAAAAATCTACCTGAAGAGAGAAACACTGTTTTTAATGAAACAAAAACAAGCGATTTTAATCCCGATGAACGTTACAATGTTGAAAAGGCTGGGCATGAGATTGAGAGTCGAGATTTTTTTAATCCGGATGAGAGAATGAAGCCAGAGATAGAACCTGATGAAGATGGATTCTATACTTCAAAAGAGGAACGTATTAATCATTGTCCTATTATAGATGGACCTCGTGGCGAGTGGACAGGTGATCGTGGAGATTCAATATTTATTCCTACAAACTACATGATAAAGGAATACTTGCAAAAACATGGGGTTGAAGGTATTAAATACTCAAATGGCGAGGCGGATTTTTCACCTGTTTCCAAAGCGACCATTGAAATAGATAATATGACTCAGGACAGATTCACTTCGGGTGGCAATTTCGAGCAGTTTGATGCTAAGCTTGCAGAGCAGTTCAATAGAGAATGCAAAGACGGCAGAACTGATTGGACCGCTAGAAAAGTTGCGGACTACATCAAGGAGAACGGATTGGTAAGACATGAACGTTGTGATTGTAAAACGATGGATTTGCTCGATGATAAAGTGCATAGGTATTTTATACATTCAGGCGGATGTAGCGAATGCAAGCACAGAGATGGATACAATATAGGTGGTGGTTTTGATGCGTAAAGTAAAGAAAAATGTTTGGGGAAGGGAGTTTAAGTTAGACGTAGTATTTGACTCATATGCAGGAGAGCATATTCTAGATGTTCAAAGAGACGCGTTATTAAAATTCTTGGATTCGGACAACGCATTAGATGGAACTCTTGAAAAGGTAAAGAAGCATTGTCTAGAGGATGAAAATATGATGGGTTGCAGCGCTATTGATAATGTATTTAAATATGTTATTCCGAAATCTTTGTTTGTAGAACGATCAAATAATACGAGAAAGATAGTTTTAATTTGTGATTACAAATGGGACTTAGAACATGGATTAGAACTAACATTTGAAAATGAAAAGTTTAAAGGAATCCGATAGTCAATTGTTCATTTTACATACCCAGCGCAATTGGCGCTGGGTTTTATAATGCAAAGAATTGAGGAGGTAAGCTTATGAAGAGAGCAATCGTGATTGTTGCGGCCTGCGCCGGCGTGCTGGCTGCGTGCGGATTTTGCATTAAAGAGCGGAAAGGAGGTTAGTAGATGAGTGATAACTGGGTTGTTCAGAACCTGCAGAACACGCTCGGCACCTGGAACGAGAAGCTGGCAGAGATATGGACACTGCTGACACAGTCGCCCAAAGCATTCAAGGGCGGCGTCATATGGAATGTAATAGTAAATATTCACGGAGCACTACAGGCAATAGGACTTGCCTTGCTGGTGCTCTTTTTTCTTGTGGGCGTTGTCAAAACCTGCGGCAGCTTTGCGGAGGTGAAGAAGCCGGAGATGGCTGTGAAGCTGTTCATACGCTTTGCCATTGCCAAGGGAGTCGTGACATACGGACTCGAACTGATGATGGCTATTTTCGACATTGTCCAGGGAATGATTTCAACCATCATGAAATCTGCAGGTGTGTTCGGTAACAACAAAGCGACACTGCCAAAAGAAATGATTAGCGCCATTGAGGATTGCGGATTCTTCGAGAGCATCCCGCTGTGGGCGGTCACGCTCATCGGAAGTCTGGTGATAACAGTCCTTTCGTTCATCATGATACTGACTGTGTATGGAAGGTTTTTCAAGCTGTATATCTACACTGCAATAGCACCGATACCGCTTGCAACCTTTGCTGGCCAGCCGACTGAGAACATTGGCAAAAGCTTTCTCAAAAGCTATGCCGGGGTCTGCCTTGAAGGCGCGGTTATCATACTGGCGTGCATCATTTTCAGCAAGTTCGCATCGACGGCACCGGTAATAGACAAGGATGCGGCCGTGGTGACGATGGTGTGGTCATATATCGGCGAGCTGGCGTTTAACATGCTGATACTGGTGGGAACGGTCAAGATGGCAGATCGAATTGTTCATGAAGCGATGGGAATTTAAAGTAAGGAGGTAATGAGAATGAATAAGAGAGAGTTTTACGATGAAGTAATTGAGGCGGTTAAGAGAAACATACCCGAGGAGCTTAGGGATGAGCTTAGTGTCGGGATCCAGGAGGTAATTAAGAATAACGACAATGTTTTGCACGGAGTTGTAATCAGATCTCCCGAGCAGCATATAGTGCCGACAATATATATCGAGGAGTGCATGGAGGCAATGCCGAAGAACGCGAGCATCGATGAGCTTGCCGGTGCAATCATAGGAACCTATGTGAAAGGACTGATGGAGGCTCCGGCAGTTGAGGATCTTTCCCTTGAATTCGAGGATGTCAAGGATATGCTTCAGATTCAGGTGGTTGAGGCAAACCGCAACATGGACAGGCTTAAGGACCTTATATACAAGCCTCTTGATGAGGGGATGGTGATGCTTGCCTATGTAGTTGTCAAAGAGAATGACGATGGAAGCTACCGCTTCGCACTCACCAAGTCGATTGCGGATTCATTTAACTATGACATTGATAAGGTGTTTGACGCTGCGCTGGCTAATTCTATGGAAAAGAACGCTCCCGTGGTTTCAGACATGATGAGCATGCTCATGCACATGGGTGAGGCAGGATATTCAAATCCGCTGAAGGATGACTTCAGAATCAATGAAGGCGAGAACATGTATATCTTAAGCAACAGCTCCGGGGTCATGGGAGCATCGGCGCTATATTACCCTGATGTTAAGGAAAGAATTGCGGATGCACTCGGTGAGAATTACTACGTGCTCCCGTCGAGCATGCATGAGGTAATCATAGTGCCTGAGAGTGCAGGAATTGAACTCGAGAACCTCAGGGCAATGGTAAGGGACGCCAACAGAAGCGTCGTTGACAGCAAGGATGTCCTCAGCGACAAGGTGTTTATGTATGACAGAGAAAGTAACAGACTTTTTGAGCCGAAGGCACCTGAGAGAAGCGGCAGTGAAAGGGGTGAGAGATAGTGGAGGTCAGAGTCAACAAAGACATTAAGGAATACAAGGAGAACATGTTTTTCGGACTGACGCTTCGTCAGTTCGTTTTTTCTGTCCTTGGATGTGCTGTCGCTGTGGCTTTGTATTTTGCACTGAAAGATAAGCTGGGGCTTGAGGTTGCCACCTGGGTATGCGTGCTCGGCGTGGCACCCTTTGCCGCCCTCGGCTTTCTTAAGTATAACGGGATGCCTGCAGAGCAGGTGTTCATCGCATGGGCAAGAACCAGATGGATTAACCCGAGGAAATATCTGTCTCAGCCTTCAAGCTACTACTATGAGGCGATGGAGGAGAGCATCGCAATGAGGCAGGGAAGTCTAAGCAAAAGGGAGCTTAAGGCAATCAGAAGAAGAGACAGGAGGCAGGCAAAAGCAGAGGCGAAAGAAGCGAGAAAGAACGCAAAGACAAAGAAGAGGAGGCGATAGCATTGATAAAGACACTAAAGACTATTGATAAGCAGGAGCATCAGAGATACAAGGTGCCGAGAACGGTCCAGGACCTTATACCGATCCAGACGGTGTATGACGATGGAATATTTCAGGTGATGCCGAACATGTTCAGCAAAACCTTCAGGTTCGAGGACATCAATTATGCAGTTGCTTCAGGAGAGGACAAGGCTTCAATGTTTCTGAAGTACAGTGAGATTCTTAACTCTCTGGACAGCGGAGCAACCACAAAGATTACAATCAACAACCGCCGCATGGACAAAAGGGAAATAGCAAGAGACATTCTGATTCCGTCAAAGAAGGACAGACTTGATCCATACAGAATGGAATACAACAAGATTCTTCTTGAGAAGGCTACGGGGACAACGGCCATGGTTCAGGATAAGTATCTCACCATCACGGTGCACAAGCAGAGCGCGGAGGATGCCAGATCGTATTTTGCCAGAGTAGGTGCAGAGCTTGGACAGCATTTCTCTAGGCTCGGCTCAAGGCTCATAGAGATAAGCGGCGAGGAGAGGCTTAAGATTCTGTTCAACTTCTATCGTATTGGAGAGGAATCCACGTTCAATTTCGATATCAGAAGCTGGGCAAGGCGCGGGCACAGCTTCAAGGATTATATCTCGCCCGACAGCATCGAGGTGTTTGACGACTATTTCATGCTGGGCGAGAAGTACGGAAGAGTGATGTTCCTTAAGGATTACGCCAACTATATCAAGGACGACATAATAACTGAGCTTACCGACATCTCGCGCAATCTGATGCTCAGCATAGATGTTGTACCGATTCCGACGGATGAGGCGGTAAGGCAGGTTGAAAACCTCATGCTTGGAGTTGAGACCAATGCCGCCAACTGGCAGCGCCGTCAGAATGCCAACAACAATTTCTCTGCCATGCTCCCGTATGACCTAGAGCTTCAGAGGAAGGAGACAAAGGAGTTTCTGGAGGATTTGACCACAAGAGACCAGAGAATGATGTTCGCTGTACTCACTCTGGTTCACATGGCAGATACCAAGAAGCAGCTTGATGATGACACGGAAGCCATCATGACTGCAGCAAGAAAGAAGCTCTGCCAGCTATCAGTCCTTAAGTGGCAGCAGATGGACGGACTAAACACTGCTCTTCCTATCGGAGTGAGAAAGATTAAGGTGATGAGAACGCTTACCACAGAGAGCCTTGCTGTGCTGATGCCTTTCAGAGTTCAGGAGATAGCACACAAGCACGGCATTTACTATGGACAGAATGCAATATCAAAGAACATGATTATCGCCGACAGAAGGCAGCTTATGAACGGTAACTCGTTCATCCTTGGAGTATCGGGCTCGGGCAAATCCTTTGCGGGCAAAAATGAAATCGTCAATCTGATGCTTTCCGCGGACGTCGATGTGATTCTTGTAGATCCCGAGCGAGAGTACTCTGCACTTGTCAGAGCCATGGGCGGAGAGGTTATTCATATCTCGGCAACCTCGCCTAACCATATCAATGCCATGGATCTTAACCGTGAATACGGTGATGGCGCCAACCCTGTAATTCTGAAATCCGAGTTCGTGTTGTCACTGTGCGAGCAGCTTATAGGCAACGGTAATCTCGGAGCCAAGCAGAAGTCCATTATCGACAGATGCACGGCCAGAGTCTACTGGAACTATCAGGAGAATGGATATACGGGACTTCCGCCGACACTTCAGGACTTTCATGCGGAGCTCATGATGCAGCCTGAGCCTGAGGCAAAGGAGCTTGCACTTGCAATTGAGCTCTTCACCAAGGGCTCTCTTAACACATTTGCCAAGCATACAAATGTTGATACCAACAACAGGCTCATATGCTTCGACATCCTTGACCTCGGCAAGCAGCTTATGCCAATCGGAATGCTTGTTGTTCTCGACAGCATTCTTAACAGAATTACCAGAAATAGGGCGCAGGGAAGGCAGACCTTTATCTTCATTGATGAAATCTACGTTCTCTTTCAGCACGAGTATTCGGCGAACTTCCTGTTCACACTCTGGAAAAGAGTTCGTAAGTACGGAGCCTTCTGTACAGGACTTACACAGAATGTGGAGGACCTGCTTCAGTCGCATACGGCAAGAGCGATGCTGGCCAATTCGGAGTTTCTGATTATGCTCAATCAGGCACCAACAGACAAGCACGAGCTTGCCAAGCTCATCAACATTTCAAATGAGCAGATGAACTATATCACGGATGTGAATCCGGGCTGCGGACTCATTAAGGTTGGAAGCTCGCTTGTTCCGTTTGAGAACAAGTTCCCGAGAAACACCAGCCTGTACAAGCTTATGACAAGCAAGCCAGGCGAGGCAATCTATGGATAATAGAAATGACGGGCAGAAGCTCGTCAATACATTTGAAAATAATTTTTAACTAAGATATATTGACTTAAAACTACGATATGTTCCCAATTAGAGACATGCTGTGTATTAAATAGAGTTGACTTAATAACAACTAGAATCGAATAGACGGAGTTCCATTGAGGCACCCTTGATAAACTACGTTTACCAAGGAATAGTATCTCTTGACAGAGATACTATAAAAACTATTATGAGTTTCACGAAAGGATAGCGATATGTCTAGTTCAAATATTAAGTCAAGAGCGTGCTCAGTGTTATTGATTGTTCTTTTGGTAATAACTGTTATAATCTACTCATACAATGACGCTTTTGCTAAGAGAAGTAAGATAGTCTATGATGGCGATCCATTTTATAAGTGGGGAAAAGGGTATGCTTCATTTAATCTTCCGAACGGTGTAAACATGCCTAGAGGTGGCTCCGTATACTGGTCAGATAATGGCGGGCCTTCAGTTTCAGTTTCAGTTGGAGGCGGATACGGAGCATTTAGCGTTTCCTTGGGCGTTGCTTCGTCATCTAAAGCCAATGGCGTTTCTGTGAAAGTACCAGCCAATAAACATTATTACAAGGTATATGTAGAGAAACAGTATAAGGTTAGAAAATACAAAGTATATGTTTGGAAATATAGTCCAAAAGCAAAAAAGGAAACATGGGTGCTTTCAAGCAGAGGTGTTGAGAAGAAGCTTAATGCATGTAGTTATTATGCTAAAAAAGTTTGCCCAAACCGTGCACATAAATGTGGATAAGGAGGTACTATGAAAACGACGAAAAAGGACAGAAAAGCACCATATATGTTGATATGTGGATTGCTTATCCTATTGATTGTGTACTTTTTCGCAGTCAAATTGTATGATTCCAAACAGAAAGAAGAGGTCTCACCTTTTGTCGGAACCTATACTTTAGGTGACCAAACTGATGATGATTGTATATATCTTTGCGTGGGCGATAAGAACCCTGAAGGTAATTATGTGTGTGTGTTATATAAACAGGGGGATTTAGACTTTGTCTTTGCTGATACTGCATTGATAAAAGACAAAGAAGTTTCTTCTTTTTCAGGAGAAAACGCCATTAATCTTCAGAAGGTTGGGAACAAATACGATATAACATACGGGGGGCTTTCATACCCTATTGAAAAAATAAGCGAAACTCCTTCATTTGCATCAAATGAAGAAGCTTATAAAAGGTTTGCTGAATATTATGAATAAGGGCATCTCTTCAGAGATGTTAATGGGCTCCATATACTTTTTAGGGGTTTTGTAATAATAAAATCACCTTTAACGAAGTTTGTGGTGTTTTATGAAATACGGTAGACGATAATCATTTGCAGAACTTGAATTGATTATCGTCTTTTCTATTGGAATCAAAGAGTAGCTTTTGCTCAGTTAGTAATTAGAATTTGATAGATGAGTGCTTAAGCTTAAAGAAGATAAGTAAAGATATCGAAATTACATGGGACTTTGGAAATTATCCATAGTTCCTTTTATTTTGCACAAAACAGGGAAAGGGGGAATCATTTATGGCTGATATTAAGGTTCGTGAAGTCAGCAAAGGAACCATCAAAACCATAGACCGCAGCATTGCATCCTCGAGAAGAATCAGAAATGCTGCGTCAGAGATAAAGACTCAGGCAGGCTCGCATCTGAGAAATGACGAGAACAGCCCGTCAGAATATGCAGCGGGTCAGGTGGAATACAGAATGAGGGAGGCAGGATATGTCTCAAGAAGAGCAGCTGCAGAAGCTATGCCTTATGCAGTAAATGGTGCACGAAAGGCAGTTGAATCATACAGAATAAGGCAGGCTTCCAAACAGCTTAAGAATCAGAGGATTAAAACAAAAGCAGAGGTATCTGCAGATAATAACAGGATTAAACTCAAAGCGCCTTTAGGAAACAGCTCCGCACAAAACATGAGCATTAATAAAGCTCGAAAGCAAATGCAGCAGACAGCACAGACGCCCGCTCGTGCCGCCAAGACCTCGGTGAAGTCTGCCAAGCAGCTTGTCAAAGGCATCGCAAAGACCGCCAGAGCCATTGCGGAAAGCACCAAAGCTCTGGTTACTGCCATAGCTACAGGCGGCTGGATAGCAATTACAGTAATACTCTGCTGCGTCATCTTCGGCGCAGCCTTTTACTTCTACGGCGATGAGACTTCTTCGTATATTCCTGTAAGTCCGGAAGTGGAAGCCTATACTCCTGTAATTCAGAAATATGCGGATGAATATAGAATTCCTCAGTATACGGAGCTCATCAAAGCTGTCATGATGCAGGAGTCCGGCGGCAAGGGCAAGGATCCGATGCAGTCTTCGGAATGTGGGTACAACAAGAAGTATCCAAGGAAGCCCAACGGCATCAAGGACCCGGAGTATTCCATTGACTGCGGAGTTCATTACCTGAGCGACAACCTTGCTGCAGCCAAGGCCAAAAGCCCGGTCGATATGGACAGAATAAAGCTCGCTCTTCAAGGCTACAACTTCGGCTCGGGATATATTTCCTGGGCGGTCAAAAGGTACGGCGGATACAGCTATGCCGGCGCAATCGAATTCTCAGAGAAGCAGGCAGAGAAAAACGGCTGGGATTCATACGGAGACCCAAACTATGTAGAAAATGTTCTAAGATACTATCCTTACGGTAATTACTCCTACGACGTCATCAACACGGGCCCCGGCAAGCTTGGTCTGCCAATCCAGGGCATGAAACGCGGCAATATCTCGTCACACTTCGGACCTCGAAGCTCCCCTGGCGGCTTCGGATCGACCTATCATCAAGGCCTTGATATAGCCTTCCCAATGGGAACCAAGATTCTCGCATGTGAGGCAGGAAGCGTAACAAGTGCAGGCTGGAACGGTGGCTTTGGAAAATGTGTGATTATAAAGCACAACGACAGCCTGCAGACCGTATACGGACACATGAGCGCAGTAAAGGTCAAATCCGGGCAAAAGGTAGTCAGAGGCCAGCAGCTCGGAAATGTCGGCAGCACCGGCAACTCCACCGGCCCGCACCTGCACCTTGGTGTAAAAGTGAACGGCAGGTACGTGAATCCGGAGAAAGGGTGGCTGAGTATACCGTAGGAAATATCGAAAGGGCGCTGTTAAATTGCGCTATCTTACTGTGTTTTTAAAACTATTCTTAGCAATCTTATTCAGAGTGGAAAATAATCATACTGCAAAAGCCCTCCTAGCATAAAGGTGAGTGAGGGCTTTATATACAGTCACTATCTTGATTTCGGTAAGAATATGTAAATTATCACTATGGCAGCTATAGCTATGGGATTGGAAATGGAAGCGTAGATCATATAGGAATCGTTGAGAAATGTGACGGGAAAACGGTTTCAACTATTGAAGGAAACAGCGGAGATGCATGTAAAAGAAGGTCTTACACGGTAGGTCGCGGGCCAATATTTGGGTGCTGTGTGCCGAAATATTAGGCGTTTCGTTGATCTGCAATATTTGAAGGCTGTTTTACTGTGGCTACGTTTGAAAAATAGCAAAGAGATAATTTGAAATGCAAAAGAGGCGATTTTCGACTCTTTTGCATATCGTTGTTTATTGCTGATTTTAAGGCGAAATGTTATAATTAATCTGTATAGCTATATGAATTTTGGGTGATATTTTACAATTTAGTATAGGAGCTCATATGGAACATGTATACAACGGCGGTCTTACGCGCGAACAATTTTTATTTCATGAGATACGCATAGTAGCACGACTGGTATCTGAAGGGTATGACAGAGACTCAATTATGGAGAAAATTAAAACAGAAAATCTATTTCAGTTTCCTACTGAAAGAATGATTACAAACATAACTGGTGTTTGTTTTAAGCGAATAGATGCAATCGATTCACCGCAGCTTGTTCATCACCTCGCATATGCGCCTTCAGAGGTTGCTAAACAAATCAATCTTTATGCGATGATGAGATATAACAGAGTTGTTTGGGATTTTATGACAACGGTAATTGGCGAGAAGTTCAGAACACAGAATTTCTCGTATAGTAAGAAGGATATAAATGAATTCTTTGTTCAACTTCAAGAACAGAATGATACCGTAGCCAGATGGAGTGACTCGACGATTAATAAAATTAGACAGGTTTTGAATAAATCACTGGTTGAAGCAGGATTCATAGATAACCCAAGGTCAACAGTATTAAATCCTGTGTTTATTTGTGCAGAATTGGAAGAAGGAATTAGAGCTAATTCCGATAAAGCTGCACTTGCTGCGTTTAACTGTTTTAACTAGGGAGGTAGTTTATGGCATCTATAATTGAAAATCTGGAAAAGGTTAAGAAGAGAATGTCAGAAAGTGACTTCCAACAGAATAAGGGGTTGTCGAACGAGGTTGGTATTCATGTTATGTGTTATGAACCTAAAGATGAGATGATTGTGCAAGCCTTTTTCAAACAACTAAAAAACAGAACGGATTTAAACTTTAGAATTATCGAATGCGATTTGTACAGCATTTTTCTCGAGATATGCGAAGATAAAAGAATTATGAAGGGTATCCCAAACCAGGAAGCAAGGAGAGGCAAAGATTTTCTTCTGAAGCAGCTCCAAAATGTTGCTTCGCCGGAGGCATTTGTTGAGAAGATGAAATATGAGCCCCATCAAGAAGGGGACGTTGTGTTAATAAGTGGTGTTGGTAAGGTATACCCATTTATGAGATCTCATAAGATACTCGATAATATTCAGCATGTGTTTGCAGATGTGCCGGTGGTTATGTTATATCCCGGAACATTTGACGGACAGGATTTAGGTCTTTTTGGCAAATTCCTGGATGGACATTACTATAGGGCGTTCAACTTACTGTAGGAGGAAGCAATGCAAATTAAGAATTTATTTAAATCAGACATAAACCGTTCAATCAATGGAGTAATAAAGGTTGCCCAGGATGATGAGACAAGTATAAAACAGGAACTCGAAGAATATGTTGTTACAAGAGAGTTAAATAAGCACTTTGTAACATTCTTAAACAATTACGAGAATTCGATCACATTTCCTACAGATAAGGTTGGCGTATGGATTTCCGGCTTCTTTGGAAGTGGTAAATCTCACTTCTTGAAAATTTTGTCATATATTCTCTCAAATCGTGAAGTTGGTGGAAAGAAGGCCGTTGAATATTTCGAAGATAAATTTGACGATCCAATGCTGTTTGCTCAGCTTGAGCAGTGTACTAAACCAACAACAGATACCATTCTATTCAACATAGATTCCAAAAGTCCATTAACAAAGGACTCCACAGCTATATTTAGAGTTTTTGCGAAAGTCTTCTATGAACATTTAGGTTTTTATGGAAATGATTTGAAGGTTGCAAAGTTTGAGCAACACTTTACAAAAGAGGGCGTAATGGATGCTTTCAAATCGAAGTTTGAAGAAATCAATGGAGATACCTGGGAAAATTCCAGAGATTCTTACACATTCTTCGAGGATGATATTGTAGAAGCACTAGTTTCTCTTGGCAAAAGTGAAGTATCGGCAAGAAACTGGTTCAATGGTGAGGAAGAAGTTGACCTTGATATAGAGAAACTTGTAAAGGAGATAAAGGATTACGTTGACAGTCGCGGGAAGGACTACAGACTGTTGTTCATGATAGATGAAGTAGGACAGTACATTGGATCAGACAGTAGTTTGATGCTTAATCTTCAGACAATAGTTGAAGAGATAGGAACGAAGTGTGGCGGACAGGTTTGGGTAATGGTTACAAGCCAGGAAGCCATTGATTCTATTACAAAAATCAGTGGAGACGACTTCTCAAAGATTCAGGGAAGATTTAACACTCGCCTGAGCCTGTCTTCATCTTCTGTAGACGAAGTAATTAAACGTAGAATTTTAGCAAAGACTTCAGATGCGGAAAACTTATTAAGAATGCGTTATACACAGGACAGTGCGGTACTTAAAAACCTATTCACGTTTAACGGTGCAGTGCTTGATCTTAAGGGATTTGGAGACGCAACTGACTACGTTGAAACATATCCGTTTGTTCCATATCAGTTTAAGTTGATGCAAAATGTACTGGCTCAGATTAGAAAACACGGCAATTCGGGAAAACATCTTTCAGGCGGTGAAAGATCTATGCTTTCAGGATTCCAGGAAGCAGCTCAGGTTATTGAGAACAAAGATGAGACAGCACTGATTCCATTCAGCTTATTCTATAATACTGTGCACACATTCCTTGAAAGTGCTATTCGTCGTGTAATAGATAGATGCCAAAGGGCTGCAGATAATCATGACGGTATTGAAGCGTATGATGTAGAAATATTGAAGCTACTGTATCTGATTAGATATGTTGATGATATCAAATCTAATGTGGACAATATTACAACTCTCATGGTTAGCGATATCAGTGCTGATAAAATCAATATGAGAAAAGAAATCCAGGAATCTCTGGATAGATTATATTCTCAGAATTATATCTCAAGAAATGGCGATACTTACCAGTTCCTGACAGACGATGAACAGGATATTGAACGTGAGATTAGACAAATTGTTGTAGACAACAGCGCAATTGTTAACAACATTGCTAGTACTGTTTTCAATGATATCTATGCAAATAAGAAATTTAAGTATGGTAAATACGACTTTTCCTTCGATCAGTATGTTGACGATGTTTCCGTAGGATCAACTACAGGTGGAATTAAACTCAGAGTACTGACTTCAATATCAGATTTGTTTAATTCAGGGGAGGCAACAATATTACTGAAGTCAAAGGCTGATAATGAAGCTATCGTTGTTATGTCCGAAGATTTCCCTTACTATAACGAACTACATCGTGCTATGCAGATTCGTAAATATATGAAGGGAATAAATGTATCAGAGAAACCAGAAGCAATACAGGCAATAATTAGAGGTAAACAGCAGGAAGCTACAGCACATGAAAGTAGAGCTTCAGTATTAATAGGTAAGTCAATAGCAGCTGGAAAGTTTTATGTAACAGGAGAAAAGGTTGACATTAAAGCGGGAGGCGTTAAGGAAAAACTGGACGCACTTCTTACAGAATTAATAGAAAACGTTTACTCGAGACTTACATATATCAGGAAGAATTACGATTCAGATGCTGATATACTGACTATCCTTTCCGGCAACAATGGACAGATCAGTATGGATTCTGTAAAAAATCCAAATTATGATGCGCAGAAAGAGATTAATGAATATTTAGAAATGCAGTCTAACAAGATGATGACTACGTCTATGGGTGATATTCAAAGACGCTATTCGGGTATTCCATATGGCTGGAGAGAAGTTGACATTGCAGCTTGTGTTGCTGCACTGATAGCTGACCAGAAGATTAGCATACAGTATGGTGGCAGCACAATACAGCCTAATGATAGACGTATGCCAGATTACCTTCGTAAAAGATCTGAGATAGATAAAGCAAACGTAATTCGAAGAGTAAAGCTTTCAGATAAATTAATCAAGGATACAAGGGGCATTCTTAAGGATTACCTGAATACAATGGATGTACCTAATGATGAAGACGGACTGATTGCATATGTAATTAGTAAATTCGAGGAAGAGCGAAACGAATTACAGAACATGTTGGATAAGTATTATGCAACAGACCTGTATCCGGGAAAGGGCTTTGTCGAGAACGGAATCAATATTTGCAACGCAATCCTTTCACAGAAGAAGGATAACACAGCATTGCTAACAAGGATTGCTGACAAGGAAGATGATTTGTTCGAGCACAGCGATGATATGGTTAAAGTGAAATCCTTCTTTAGTAGTCAGAAACCAGTATTTGATGCTGCCCTCTCATTAGCAGACAAAATGAAGGGAGAATCTTCATATCTTCAGGCTGAGGATGATCTTAAGAATAAAGTGAAGCGTGTCTATGAAATCATCAAAATGCAGAATCCGTACAAATCAATTCCTGAATTGCCAGGTCTTTCACAGGAAATAAAGGATAAATATGATGCAATCCTAACTGTTAAGAGAACTGAAGTATTAAGTGACATTCAGTCGGCAATGGCAGCAATTCATCAGGAAGCAAATCAAGCGCAGATGGATATTGTTAAAAATGCAGATATAGCTCTTACTGGCAAGCGCGATGAAGCTGGACAGTCGACGAGCATGACAAGCCTCGATGCGATGAAAATTCAAATTGAAAGCATCAAGAATCAATATCTAAGCAGATTAATGAAAACACCTGATCCTGAGATTAAGACTGCAACAATGGTTAGATCAAGTTTAGGATATACAACAAAGCTTAAGAATGAAGATGATATTAACGAGTTTGTTGAATACATTCGCGAAAAACTCAAAGAAAACCTGAAGGGAAATGATGAGTTACATATCATCTAATCACAGGAGAAGCATAAGATGAATAAGACCGCAATCAAGAATTTCGCAACATGGGCGAGAAGAGATTTAATAGAAAGAGTAAGCAATAGGGCGCTGCAGTACGGCATAACAAAGGACAGTGTTGAAGATGCCAGTGCAGGTACAGTAGGAGGTACTCTGCTTACAGCCGCGGAACAGAAGCAGCGCAAAGCCCTTGTGTCAGAGATAAATGCAAAAGGCTACGATGAAGTGATGGAGGAGGTTGCCTATACGTGGTTCAACCGCTTCATTGCTATGCGTTACATGGAGGTCAACAATTACCTTCCTTCGAAGGTACGTGTTTTCTCTGACGAAGAAGGTATATTTAATCCCCAAATTCTTGCTGAGGTACTGCATCTTGACTTGCCTGGTCTTGATATGGAAAAGGTATATGCCTTCAAAGAAAAGAATGATAATGAGGGCTTGTATAAGTATCTGATTATCACACAGTGCAATGCACTGAATGAGATCCTTCCTGGAATGTTCCAGAAGATAGATGACTATACAGAATTGCTTTTACCAGATAATCTCCTTAGAGACGGAAGTGTTCTTGAGCAGATGGTATCAGGCATTCCAGAAGAAGACTGGCAAGACGCTGTTCAGATAATCGGCTGGATGTATCAGTACTACAATGCGGAACTTAAGGATGATACATTTGCAAAGCTAAAGAAGAACATAAAGATAACAAAAGAAAGAATTCCTGCCGCAACTCAGCTGTTTACCCCGGACTGGATTGTTCGCTACATGGTAGAAAACTCACTTGGAAGACTTTGGTATGAAGGTCATAAGACTTTTGATAAGTCACAGTGGAAGTACTACCTTGATGAAGCTGAACAGGAACCTGAAGTAGAGGCGCAACTTGCAGAAATCAGAAAAGAATATGAATCTATCAGACCTGAAGATATCAAAGTGATAGACCCATGTATGGGCTCAGGTCATATTTTGGTATATGCATTTGATGTACTTATGCAGATATACACCTCAGCCGGATGGTCTGAGAGAGACGCTGCCAAAAGCATTGTAGAGAACAACATATATGGTCTGGATATAGATGACAGAGCTGGTCAGC
>ERZ809074.1522-NODE-1522-length-29774-cov-10.978095_pt1 | contig 29774 bp, 38 predicted proteins | sample MGYA00520795_ERZ809074 | MGnify/ENA primary metagenome ERZ809074 (study PRJEB31570, sample SAMEA3212989) | Homo sapiens | biome: human-gut; feature: human gut; material: fecal | place: Sweden | collected 2011 ...
AGAAAAAGGCTCCGAGAAACATGATTTCTCGGAGCGCTTTGTCTACAGTCTGGAACGCCACATCCTAGCTGATGTGGCGTTTAATTGCGTCAAAACTTTCCTTGCTGATAACATGTTCCATCTTACATGCATCCTGTGCAGCAATCTCTTTATCAACTCCCAGTTTTTCTAACCAGGTAGATAGCAGAGTATGACGTTCATAGATCATCTCGGCTATTTCCATTCCGCTTTCTGTCAAAGTAATAAAACCGGAATCCGATACAATAATATATCCGTTTTCACGCAGGTTCTTCATTGCAACACTGACGCTTGATTTCTTAAATCCCATCTCATTGGCAATATCTACAGACCGGACAACCGGAAGGGAATGACTGAGAATTAAAATAGTTTCTAAATAGTTTTCTGCTGATTCGTTCATTGTCATGTGCAAAACCCTCCTCATATTCCACATTATAGCATATCTTATAGTGGTTAATCAAATTTCCTTTTTGAGAAAAAGTTATCAATAAAGTTCTTGACAACTAATGAAAGTTAGAATATACTAACATCGAAATAAATGAAAATCATTATCAATTAGTCTTACAGAAAAGGAAAAGAGGATGATGAGTATGCCATTAACGATGGTGCCGACAGGCGAACCAAATGTAATCAAAAAAATTGGTGGAAAAGAGGAAACAAGAAGATTCCTTGAGAATCTTGGTTTCGTAACCGGAGGAATGGTTACGGTCGTATCTGAGATTGGCGGCAACATGATTGTGAATGTAAAAGATTCCAGAGTCGCAATCGGAAAGGATATGGCAAATAAAATCTTAGTGTAAGAAAGAGGAGTGAGCATGGCAACTTTAAGGGATGTACCGTGTGGAAAAACGGTCAAAGTCAAAAAACTTGCCGGAGAAGGTCCGGTAAAAAGACGTATCATGGATATGGGAATCACAAAAGGTGTGGACGTATATGTCCGTAAGGTAGCACCATTAGGTGATCCGGTGGAAGTTACCGTAAGAGGTTACGAATTATCTTTGCGAAAAGCAGATGCAGAAATGATCGAAGTTGAGAGCTAAATTTTTTTGCCCATAGGTTAGTAAAAACTAACAAATAATAGTTAAAACCAACAGAAATCAGGCATAACCAATCGCAATGAGATAAAATAGGAAAAGGAGTTTTAGAGAATGGCAGTAAAAATTGCGTTAGCGGGTAACCCGAACAGCGGAAAAACAACATTGTTCAACGCATTGACAGGTTCTAACCAGTTCGTTGGAAACTGGCCGGGTGTAACCGTAGAGAAAAAAGAAGGAAAATTAAAAGGTCATAAGGATGTTGTTATCATGGACCTTCCGGGTATCTACTCTTTGTCACCATATACATTAGAAGAAGTAGTGGCAAGAAATTACCTGATCAATGAGAGACCGGATGTGATCTTAAACATCGTAGACGGTACAAATATCGAAAGAAACCTGTATCTTAGCACACAGTTGATGGAACTTGGTATTCCGGTCATTATGGCAGTCAATATGATGGATGTCGTAGAGAAAAACGGTGACAAGATACATATCAATAAGTTAAGTGAAAAACTCGGTTGTGAAGTCGTTGAGATCTCTGCATTAAAAGGCACGGGAATTTCAAAGGCAGCAGAAAAAGCAGTCGCATTAGCTCAGAAAAAGACAGCAAATGCAAGAGTACACGAGTTTGACGCTGTAGTGGAAAAAGCAGTTGAAGATGTAGAGAACAGACTTGACAGCGGTGTTCCACAGGAGCAGAAACGTTTCTTTGCCATCAAATTATTAGAGAAAGATGACAAGATCCAGGAGCAGATGAAAGTAGTTCCGGATGTTTCTGACATCATCAAACAGTTAGAGGACAGCTTAGATGATGATACCGAGAGTATTATCACAAATGAGCGTTATGTATACATTTCTTCCATTATTGGAGATTGCTGTACAAAGAACAAAAAATCAGAACTGTCCGTATCGGATAAGATTGACAGAATTGTAACAAACAGATGGGCAGCATTACCGATCTTTGCAGCAGTTATGTTTGTTGTATACTATGTATCCGTTACAACAGTCGGAGCACTTCTTACCGACTGGACCAATGATACACTCTTTGGTGAGTGGATCGTTCCGGGTGTTACAAGCGCATTAGAGAGTATTCACTGTGCAGACTGGCTTACAAGCCTGATCGCAGACGGAGTAGTCGGCGGAGTTGGAGCAGTTCTTGGATTCGTTCCACAGATGTTAGTACTGTTCATCTTCCTTGCATTCTTAGAGTCTTGTGGATACATGGCGAGAGTTGCATTTATCATGGACAGAATTTTCCGTAAATTCGGACTTTCCGGAAAATCCTTTATCCCGATGTTAATCGGAAGCGGATGTGGTGTTCCTGGTGTTATGGCTTCCCGTACCATCGAGAACGACAGAGACCGTAAGATGACCGTTATGACCACAACCTTCGTTCCTTGTGGCGCAAAACTTCCAATCATTGCATTAATCGCAGGAGCATTTTTCGATAATGCAGGCTGGGTTTCATGGAGTGCATACTTTGTAGGAATCGCAGCAATCATTTGCTCAGGAATTATTTTAAAGAAAACAAAAATGTTTGCAGGCGAGCCTGCACCATTCGTAATGGAGCTTCCGGCATACCATATGCCAACCGTTGGAAACGTACTCCGCAGCATGTGGGAGCGTGGCTGGTCCTTCATTAAAAAAGCAGGAACCATCATTTTACTTTCTACCATCGTACTCTGGTTCTTACAGGGATTCGGCTGGGTAGACGGCAGCTTCACAATGTTAGAAGCAGAGCAGTTAGACAACAGTATCTTAGCAGCAATCGGCGGCGTGATCGCACCAATCTTCGCACCACTTGGCTGGGGCAACTGGAAAATGGCAGTCGCAGCAGTAACAGGACTGATCGCAAAAGAGAACGTAGTAGCAACCTTTGGTGTACTCTTTGGATTTGCAGAAGTCGCAGAAGACGGAGCAGAAATCTGGGGAACACTGGCAACAACCATGACAGCAGTAGCAGCATATTCCTTCTTAGTATTCAACCTTTTATGTGCACCTTGCTTCGCTGCAATGGGAGCGATCAAACGTGAGATGAACAATACGAAATGGTTCTGGTTTGCAATCGGATATCAGACACTCTTAGCATATGTCGTATCACTTTGTGTATACCAGATCGGTACATTAGTTACAACCGGAGCATTCGGAGTAGGAACTGTTGTTGCATTCTTATTCGTCATCGGATTCATTTATCTGCTGTTCAGACCATACAAAGAGAGTGAGACCTTAGAGGTTCACATGAAAGGAATGGCAGGAGCAAAATAGTAACAGACAACAATTCATCACAGAACGTGTAACAGGAGGCGCATGATATGGGAACAGTGATAGTAGGGCTTGCATTAGCAACAGTTGTAGGATTGGTTATCAGAAGTATGGTAAAAGACAAAAAGGCAGGAAAATCCTTACAGTGCGGATGTGACTGCGAACACTGCGGAGGACATTGTTCACATGAATAAAGAGGTTAGAAATTACCGCAGGACTAAGATGCAGAAAGAGCATATCGTTGAGACTTTGCGGGAAAAAGGATGCCGAATTACAAAACAGCGCCTGATGTTGATAGACATCATCTTAGAAGAAGAATGCCAGAGCTGCAAAGAGATTTATTATAAAGCAGTGAAGGCAGATGCAAAAATCGGAACGGCAACGGTCTACCGGATGGTAAATACCTTAGAGGAGATCGGAGCCATTACCAGAAACAGCATGTATCAGATTGCCTGTGCAAGGGAATGTGAAATAGAGGATGCCTGCACGGTAGAGTTAGACGATGATACGATTTATCATCTTTCTGCAAAAAAATGGAACACTGTGGTACGCGAAGGATTAAAAGCGTGTGGCTACATGGACACACAGAATATCCGGGCTGTAACCGTCAGACAGTGTGAATGTGCAGGGGAATTCTCCTAGTAAAAAAGAACCAAATAAAGAATAAGGCTGCCGTATCTGTGGTAATCACAGATACGGCAGCCTTTTTGGTATTAGAAAATAATTTTTGGTTTATACTTTTATTGAGAAAAACTCCCCATTAAAGGACTTGATTTTTTTACGAAAGTTAGATAATATGTACTTAAGTTAGAAATAACTAACTAAGAAGGGAGACGGAATGAGCAAAGAAGTATTTCAGTTGGTTGGAGAAATGGACCGCGAAGATTTGCAGACACAGCTTGCACTCCAGTGTGCACCGCTTTTAATGGGAATTAAAATGTCAAATCTTTTGATCGTACCAAACCGGAATGTGTTAGATGTCTATGAACTGTTCAAAGATACCTGTATCAGTGTGGAAATGATCTACATGTCAGAACAGAAGACAATGTTTTTACTCTACCGCAGGGAAGAACTGGATATTTATCTTGAGTCAGCAACGACGAAAGAGGTCATGGAACTTTTCGGATACCGGGGAATGACACCTGTTGAAATACGAAGAGAGCTGATTCACAGATATGAAAAATATGCGGAAGGAAACGGTATGTTCCCACATGAGATGGGCGTGCTGTTAGGATATCCGACAGAAGATGTTCTGGGATTTATTGAAAACCAGGGTAAAAATTATCTCTATGCGGGATACTGGAAAGTATATGGAAACCTCATGGAGACCAAAGCTCTTTTTGAAGAGTACAACAAAGCTAAGGAACATGTGATCACAATGGTATCACAGGGAATAGAAATAAGGAGGATTTTAAAATGAGCAAGATTACAGTAGCATACTGGTCAGGAACAGGTAACACAGAGGCAATGGCAGAGGCAGTAGGAGAAGGAATCAAAGCAGCAGGAAAAGAATGTGCGGTTGTTTCCATTTCAGATATCTCTGCATCTGATTTAGAGGCAGAGACATCTTTTGCACTCGGATGCCCGGCAATGGGAGCAGAAGTATTAGAAGAAGGCGAGATGGAGCCTTTCGTAGAAGAAGTAGAAAAATTTGCAAAAGGAAAAAATATTGCACTGTTCGGTTCTTACGGCTGGGGCGATGGTGAATGGATGCGTGAATGGGAATCCAGAATGTTAGATGCAGGCGCAAACGTATTAAACAGAGAAGGACTCATCTGCCACGAAACACCGGATGATGATGCATTAGAAGATTGCAGAAGTCTTGGAAAACAGCTGGCATCTTTATAAGGAGATGATTTTCAATGAGCGTAGTAATTGTCGGAGGCCATGACCGTATGGTGCAGCAATACAAGCAGGTCTGCAAGGCACACCGCTGCAAAGCCAAAGTATTTACAAAAAAAGCAGGAAATCTCGGAAACCAGATTGGAAGACCGGATGCCATTATTATTTTTACAAATACCGTGTCACATCAGATGGTAAAATCCGCAGTGACCGAAGCAGAAAAGGCAAATGCAGATGTAATCCGCTGTCATACGAGCAGTAAAAGTGCATTAAATGATATTCTTGAAAAGTTAAAATAAGTCAATGTAAGTGATTAAATTTAATCATTCTCAAAAACGTATTTTTATGGTAGGATGGGTACATGGCAAAAGCTGTGAAGAGGAATAGTAACTGCCCATCATTTTTCCAGAAAGCTGTCGGGAGATGCGAGACAGCAAAATGCGGACGGTGAACTCGCCTTGAAGCTGCGGACTGAACAGGTCGGTAAAGCCTCGGTAACGAAGAACAGATTTTGTTACGGCTTAACAGACAGTAGGTTTCGCCGGAAGCCCACCGTTAAAAGGGAACGGCATGATAGTGCCAAAGAGAGCGTACTGGTCACAGTACGAAGTAGAGTGGTAACGCGAAAGAATAATCTTCCGTCTCTACACCGCGAGGTGTCGGGACGGATTTTTTGCTTTATAGGAAATTCCCATAAAGCAAAAGCCCTTCGGGCAGAATCGCACTGCGGCGGAAAGGAATTGTGTCGCAGATGCGACCCGCCGCAGGCGGAGAATCCTGCAAGCAGGATTCTTTCTTATAAAGATTAGGAGGATATCAACATGGAACATGTACAAAAATATGAAAGACAATACTTTATGCCACCGGTCTGCGAATATGACTGGGTTAAAAAAGATTACATCGATAAAGCACCGATCTGGTGTTCCGTCGATTTGAGAGACGGAAATCAGGCATTGATTGAGCCAATGAGCTTAGAAGAAAAACTGGAATTTTTCGAGATGTTAGTAAAGATCGGCTTCAAAGAGATCGAAGTCGGATTCCCGGCAGCATCCGAGACAGAATATGATTTTATGCGGGCACTGATCGACCGCAATATGATACCGGACGATGTGACCGTTCAGGTGTTGACACAGGCAAGAGAGCATATCATCCGTAAGACCTTCGAGGCAGTCAAAGGTGCACCGCATGCTGTAATACATCTGTACAACTCCACTTCCGTAGCACAGCGTGAGCAGGTATTTAAAAAGAGCAAAGAAGAAATCTTACAGATCGCAGTTGACGGAGCAAAACTCTTAAAGACACTTGCCGATGAGACCGAGGGTAATTTTTCCTTCCAGTACAGCCCGGAGAGTTTTCCGGGAACAGAAGTGGACTATGCAGTGGATGTCTGCAATGCCGTGTTAGATGTCTGGAAACCGGATGCAGCAAATAAAGCGATCATCAACATACCGACCACAGTAGAAAATGCAATGCCGCATGTCTTTGCCACACAGGTAGAATACATCAACAAACATCTGAAATATCGTGACGGAGTGATCCTCTGTCTGCATCCGCACAACGACCGCGGCTGCGGAGTCAGTGATGCAGAGCTTGGAATCCTTGCAGGAGCCGAGCGTATCGAGGGAACCCTGTTTGGAAACGGTGAGCGTACCGGAAACGTAGATATCATCACACTTGCCATGAATATGTTTTCACACGGAGTCGATCCGGGACTGGATTTCAGCAATATGACAAAGATCCGTGAAACGTATGAGAGACTGACCAGAATGCATGTAGATCCTCGTCAGCCGTATGCCGGAGATTTGGTATTCACTGCATTTTCCGGTTCTCATCAGGATGCGATCGCCAAAGGAATGGCTTGCTTAAAAGATAAAGAACATAACAAATGGACCGTTCCATATCTGCCGATCGACCCGATGGATGTCGGACGTACTTATGATGCAGATGTGATCCGTATCAACAGCCAGTCCGGAAAGGGCGGAGTCAACTACATCTTAAAACAGAACTTTGGAATCTCACTGCCTGAAAAAATGCGTGAGGAAGTCGGCTATGCAGTTAAACATGTTTCAGATGAAGAGCACAAAGAACTTTCACCACAGTGGGTATATGATATCTTTGAAGATCATTATGTAAATCACACACCATATTTCTGTATTTCCGAGTGCAGCTTTGCACAGGTAGACGGGATCATGGCAGAGGCAACGATCAACTGCGGAGACAAGAGTGCAGTGGTAGATGCAAACGGAAACGGACGTTTAGATGCAGTCAGCAATGCCATCAAGCAGTATTTTGGGATCAGCTATGAACTTTCCGTATACGAAGAACATGCACTTTCCCATGGTTCCTCCTCAAAGGCAGTTGCCTATGTAGGGATCACCTGTAATGGAAAATCCTACTGGGGCGCAGGAATGGACGAAGATATCATCAAAGCATCTATCCATGCACTGACCGTTGCAGTCAACAAACTGCCACAGATACAGTCCGATGAAAAATGCTTAGATGAGCGCCTGGTAGCAATGATGAATTATATGCAGACGAACTACCAGACCGTTACCTTAGAGGGAATGGCACAGCAGTTTCACCTGTCAACACCGTATATTTCCAAATACATTAAAGAAAAATCAGGAAAAACTTTTGGAGAACAGGTGATAGCGATCCGCATGAAACGTGCAAAGACACTTTTGAAAAACGGAAATATGACTGTAGAGAATATCTCCCATGCAGTCGGTTATCAGAATGTGGAGAATTTCAGCCGCCAGTTTAAAAAGAATTTTCAGATGACACCGGTGCAGTACCGCAACCAGAACCGTGTTTCTTAAACCTTTTTAAAGATTTTGTGATTTCATGGAAAAACCGAAAAAAATGTGTTAAATTAGGAACGGTAAAAATCCGAACAGAGGAGGAGTGAAATCATGGCAGGAAAAAGAAAGAAGAAAAAAGGTCTTATCGTACTCATCGTTGTATTAGTCATTTTAGTAGCAGCAATCTGGGCAGGCAAAACGTTTGTCTATGACAAGGCAAAGGAAAAAGTAACGTCAGCCGTTGCTGAAAGGATGATAGAGGAACAGGTGCAGAATGACTCTACAGGTCAGTTGCAAAACGCACAGGATATTTATAATTCCATGAGCGAAGAGGATAAGCAGACGGTCAATGATATGATAGAGAGCAAGGTATCGCCACAGACCATTTCAGATGTCAGCAAATATGCAAAAGATCAGGACAAAGAAGGTTTGAAACAGTACGTCAAAGAGAAGTTTACCGAGAGCGAGATCCAGCAGATGAAAGACCTCTATAACAAATACAAATAGAGAAGCAGAAATAAGTGTTAAAGAAAAAATAAAAGACAAACATCAAAAAATATAAAAGAAAAATCCTCATAGAACAGAGGCGAAAGCTTCATCTGTTTTATGGGGATTTTCGTTATTTAAATCCTTGCATGGAAGATCAGAAATCTTTTCTCGATTCCAACGCCTCCCGGAAACTCGGATGACAGTTCTCATTTTTCATGATCTCTTTTCCACGTTCCATATTGCAGGTGATCCCGGCAAGTCTTGAGCAGTCAAAACCAATGCGGTCGGAAAAACGGGAATAGTAGATGTGGAACACAGGCTCTGTTCCGGCAAAAAATTCCGACCACGAACCGGTAGAAGCAATACATTTAAAAATCTTTGTTAAGCATTTGTCAATCTCATCACTCATATCCATGCCTTCCGCTTCTTTTGAAAAATGGTCAAAAAAGCAGGCGGCTAATTCAAATGCAATGGCAGAGGTATTTGCCTCCGATAAGGATTGCAGGATCGCAAGGCGCAAAGCCTCTAACTCCACAGCTTCTTCGGATTCATTTTTTGAGCGGTAATTTGTGACGCAGTCATTATCCACCCTGGCATAGATGTCGATCAGCTCATCAATGGAAAAAGTGCCCATGCCATAGGCACGGTTGAATACATCATCAAATCTGCCCTCGCGGTTAGCCTCTAATAATTCCTCAATAAATTCTTCATATCGTTCTGTATTATCTACAAATTCATCAAACATAAGAAACCTCCTTCGTACATAAAAAACATTATAAAGGAAACCGTACCTTTTTAAAAGATAGAATTTGCATATTGCATTTCGGAACGCATTTTTTTATACTGAAAGCAAGAGGTTTTGCACAAAGGAGAGAACGATGGAACAATTACAGGAAACCTATGAAGCAGGCGGATTTGTATTTCGGACAAAAAAAGAGGCAGAGCTTGCACAGCGTGAGATAGAAGGAACGAAATATCTGCGTCAAAAACTCGATATGGAGAATCCGAACGCAGTCTTTTCTATATATCAGAATCTGATCGAACAGGATTTATTTGAAACACCGGTCGGTTATTGCTTTTTAAAGGAACTCAGAGATTATCTGCTGATGATCCCGGCAATTTCAAATGAAGAGGTTTTAGCAATTCCCATCCGGTATCCGCAGACAGAGGAAGAAGAGAAAAAGCAGAAGAAAGAGCAGAAAAAAGAAGAACAGCGGAAAGAGCGGCAAAGAGAAAAAGAAAAGGCAAAAAATAAGAAAGAACAAAAAAAAGAGGGCAAGAATTATAAGGGACGCTGCCAGTTCTTTATGGTCACTTCACTGATCCTTTTGATCTCCGTTGTGTCTATGATGCTGTTAGCGGCAACATCCGACAATGTCAATATTTTAAACTATGAGAATAAACTGATCGATAAGTATTCTTCCTGGGAGCAGGAATTAGAAGAGAGAGAGCAGGCAGTCAAAGAGCAGGAACAGGCATTAGAGGAAAAATAGTACGATCAGCGGCTGTTTCACATTTTTAACATAATTCTTTTTTATAATAAACATACTACTTAGAATATCAGGAGGCAGGATCATGGAACGCTTAAAAATACTGGTTGTGGACGATGAGAGCCGCATGAGAAAACTGGTCAGGGATTTTTTGGTAAAAAAGGATTTTGAAGTATTAGAAGCCGGCGATGGCGAAGAAGCGCTGGATGTCTTTTATAATGAAAAAAATATAGCACTGGTTATTTTAGATGTAATGATGCCAAAGATCAATGGCTGGGATGTGTGCAGGGAAATCCGTGAGAATTCCAAGGTGCCGATCATCATGTTAACGGCAAAAGGCGCAGAGAATGATGAACTGCTCGGATTTGAGTTGGGTGTGGACGAGTATATTTCAAAACCATTCAGCCCGAAAATATTAGTTGCAAGAGTGGAAGCCATTCTTCGCAGGGCAAATAAATACAGTGCAAACGATACGATCGAATTTGAAGGGATCGTTGTGGACAAGGCGGCACATCAGGTCACCGTGGACGGAAAACCGATCGAATTAAGCTATAAGGAATTTGAACTGCTGACCTATTTTGTGGAAAATGCAGGAATAGCGCTATCGAGAGAAAAGATTTTGAATAACGTATGGAACTATGACTATTTTGGAGATGCAAGAACGATCGATACCCATGTAAAAAAACTGAGAAGCAAGTTAGGCGACAAGGGCGAATATATCAAGACCGTCTGGGGTATGGGATACAAGCTCGAAGTATAAAGGCGGAAGCGGTATGAAGAAAAAATATTCAATTACGAGAAACATAGCATATACGATGATAGGGATGGTAACCGGCACAGTATTACTGTGCTGGTTTTTGAATAGCACCTTTTTGGAGTCTTTTTATACCGTCAATAAAGAAAATGCCTTATTAGAAGGTTTTCACACGATCGATAAAGCGGTCATCAACGACACTTTTGAAAGTGATGAATTTGACATTGCTTTTGAACGGATCTGCAGCAATGGAAACATCTCGATACTGGTGTTGAGTCCGGATGCACAGGTATTGCGTTCTTCGGCGGGCAATAGTGAAAAATTAAAAAATCAGTTCTATGGGGCATTATATGAAAGTTCCAATAAGCATGCATCCGAGGTCATCAAGACAACGGATAACTACATCATCGAAAAACAGCAGGACAGCCGGTTAGAAGCCGATTATCTGGTGCTGTGGGGGACTTTAGAAGACGGCAATCTGGTATTAATGCGTACCGCATTGGCAAGTATCAAAGAAAGCGTTATGATCGCCAATGAATTCTTAGCATATGTTGCGGTCATGGCAACGGTCTGCTGTGCCATTCTGGCAATCTTTGTCAGCCGTCGGATCACGGGACCGATCCTGCAGCTTACAAAAATCTCAAAAAGAATGGCAGAGCTGGATTTTGATGCAAAATATAAGCCGAACAAACGCCAGAATGAGGTGGATGAGTTAGGCGAACATATGAATATGCTGTCAGCCACGTTAGAGACTACTATTTCAGAATTAAAGAGTGCGAACAACGAACTGAAAAAAGACATAGAGAAAAAAGAAGAGATCGATCGGATGCGAAAAGAATTCCTATCCAATGTATCCCATGAATTAAAGACACCGTTAGCACTGATACAGGGATATGCGGAAGGACTTCAGGAGTGCATTAACGATGACGAAGAGAGCCGGGATTTTTATTGCGAAGTCATCATGGATGAAGCCGATAAGATGAATCAGATGGTCAAAAAACTCCTGACGCTGAACCAGTTAGAGTTTGGCAATGACACCCTGACCATGGAGAGGTTTGATCTGACCGAATTAGTCAAAGGTGTAGTAACCTCTTCGGGGATTTTATTAAAACAAAAAGAGATTACCGTAACTTATCCGGAAGAGTCCATCTGTGTCTGGGCAGATGAATTTAAAGTCGAAGAAGTCATGACAAATTATTTGAGCAATGCGATCAACCATGCGGATTTTGAAAAACGCATAGAGATCACTTACGAGAAAAAAGAGGACAGTGTCAGAGTCTGCGTATTCAATACCGGAAATCAGATCCCGGAAGAAGATCTGCCAAATATCTGGGATAAGTTCTACAAAGTGGATAAGGCGAGAACCAGAGAGTATGGAGGTAGTGGTATCGGGCTTTCCATCGTCAAAGCGATCATGGAATCCCACCACCGGGAATGTGGAGCAAAGAACCGGGAAAATGGTGTGGAATTCTGGTTTGAATTAGACAGGGATTGTGCGAATAATAGTTGATAAGTTGTAAAAAATCTGTTAACATCATAAGAAGAGAGATACGATTTTAAGGAGAGGATCATGGGACGGAAAAAAGGACTGGTCAGTATATTGCTCTGCGGAGTCATGCTATCGACTGCGGGATGTGGAACAAAGCCATATGATCTGTCAAGCGAAGAACAGGAGAAGGTTGCAGCCTATGCAGCACATGTTGTAACCAGATATAATGACAGACAGGATGAAGGACTTATCAAGATCCAGCAGGAGGATCTTTCAAAAGAAGATACAACAGAGTCTAAGGAACAACAGACTGATACAAAGGACAAGCAGGAGACTTCAGCGGACCCTGCAAAGAATACAACTGCAGATGCAGAAAAACCAAAGACAGAAACAGTATCTTTGCGACAGGCATTAAAGTTAGAAGATGGACTGGATGCGTCATTTGAAAACTATGATGTGACAGATTCCTATGTAGAGTCAGATTATTTTGCCATGAATGCAACAGCCGGAAAGACATTTCTGGTAGTACATGTTAATCTGAAAGCAACAGGCGGGGATATCGAATGCGATATGCTCAAAAAGAATCTGAAATACAGAGTCGTAATCAACGGCGACAAGACAGTTGCCGCACAGACCAGCATTCTTTTGAATGATTTGGGAACCTATCAGGGAACGATCGCAGGAGGCAGCGCACAGGAATGTGTACTCCTGTTTGAAACAGAGAAACAGAATGTAGAAAATATTACTTCTTTACAGTTAAAAGTATCGGATGGAAGCACATCAACTGTTTCCGAATTGCAATGATTACAGAAATTACAAAAAAGAATGAGCTTTTTCGGAAAAAATCGTGCAAATTATCTGAATGTCTGATATAATGTGAATAAGTATAGTGAGCAACTCGAGAGGAGAACGGATATGGATACAAATATTCTATTAGAGAACGGAACAAATGAGTTGGAAGTGTTGGAATTTACACTGGGCAAGAATCATTATGGAATTAACGTTGCCAAAATCCGTGAGATTTTGTCATATCAGCCGGTCACACCGATTCCAAATGCAAATCCTAGTGTTGAAGGAATCTTTATGCCGCGTGATGTTATGATTACGGTTATTAATTTAAAGCATTGCTTAGGATTATCAGACAGCACGGTAACCGATGAAGGATTATTGATCATTACAAACTTTAATAAGTTAAATATTGCATTTCATGTAGATGAAGTAATCGGTATTCACAGAGTATCATGGGCAGATATCATCAAACCGGATTCTACCGTAAATGCAGAGAACAACGGAGTATCAACCGGTGTGATCAAATTAGAGGATAAGTTAGTCATTATCTTAGACTTCGAGAAGATTGTGACAGACATCAGTCCGGAGACAGGACTTAAGGTATCCGATATCGATAACTTAGGAGAAAGAGAGAGATGTGATTCTCCGATCCTGATCGCAGAGGATTCTCCATTACTGAGTAAACTGATCACAGACTGTCTGAAAAAATCAGGATATACTAATCTGATCGTTACCATGAACGGACAGGAAGCATGGGATAAGCTGACAGAATTCCAGAGAAACGGAACAGCATTAGAAGATGTACACTGTGTCATTACGGATATTGAGATGCCATTGATGGATGGACACCGTCTGACCAAGCTGATCAAAGAGGATGATGAGTTGAAGAAGATTCCGGTTGTTATCTTCTCATCCTTGGTAAATGAGGAAATGCGTAGAAAAGGCGAGGCATTAGGAGCCGATGCACAGTTAACAAAACCAGAGATAGGTCATTTAGTGGAAGCTATCGACCGTTTGATCGATCAGTCCAGATAGTAATTCAATAAAGTTAGAATGAAAAAGGGATGTGATGATTGTCACATCCCTTAATAAGTACAGTGAGGTGAAGTTCCAATGGCGAATACAGAAGATTATTTAGACAGCCTGCTCAATAGCATTAATAATACCAATATGTCAGGAAAAAAGTCGAAGTCATATTCAGGCAGCGACCCGTATGATAATGCCAGTGAAGCATTCCGGAAATTTGAGCGTGAACAGGAATACAAACGGGAACAGCGCAAAAAGAGGGAAGAGGAACAGCGTTTTTTACAGGAATTTGAAGGCGAGTTAGAACAGGAAGATGTGGATGATTTTCTGCGTCAGTTTGAATTAGAGTTAGCAGAGGAAGAAGAGAATGAAGCTAATGAGTCCGTCAATACACAGAGTTCTGTAGATGAAAATGCAGGAAATATTGCAGACATGGTCAGCAATGCAGTCGAAAACAGCACCGCGGGCAGCAGTGCTACAAGTGAACAGACTGTATCGGGTGACACACAGGCAGCAGCATCGGCGGATAATGCAGAGTTTTTTGAAAACTTAGAAGAGATTGTATCCGATGCATCTGCAAATGATACCGATCAGGGCACACCACAGGGAACTTCTAAACAGGGAGAGATGTCAGGCGTTTCTGATGAGGGAGCAGCGCAGGAAGCACAGAGTTCAGAGCCGGAGTATGTCGAAGAGGAGTCGATCGGAGAACTTGACAGTGCAAATGCTGATCTGTTAGAGCTTTTAAATGGGGTAGAGGGTGATGCAGACCTTTCCGAGATCGGAGACCTCTTAAATGCAGACTCTAATGATATTACATTACAGGAAACCGGAGCGGCATATGATGAAGGTGTAAAAGCAGCCTCTTCGGGCAGTGCAGCCACAGGTACGAAAGAAAAAGCGGATGACGAAAAGAAAAAGCCTAAGAAAAAGAAAGGTTTCTTTGCAAAGTTAGCAGCAACGTTGTTCGGAGAAGAAGAAGAATCCACAGATGTGGAGCATGTAGAGGTTCCGGAAAGTCAGGATTTAGAGAATATCTCCGATGAAAATCTTCAGATCCTCAAAGAATTAGAGGCTGCAGAGCAGGCAGGAGCTGCAAAAGAGGATAAGAAACAGGCGAAAAAGGACAAGAAGAAAGCCAAGAAAGAGAAGAAAGAAAAAGAGCCAAAGGAAAAGAAACCAAGAAAGAAGCGGGAAAAGAAGGTGAAGGAGCCAAAACCGGAAGAGCCGGACAATACGCCTCCACTTCCGAAAAAGCCGGTCATTTTAATCTTTTTAATGGCATTTTCAATTCTTGCATTAGTCCTTTTGATGATGAAACTGAGTGGAAAGAATTCTTACATAGACACTGCAAAACAGGCCATGGACAATGGCGAATATGTAGAAGCATATGAACAGCTGAGCGGACTGAATTTAAAGGGAAATGATCAGAAACTCTATAAAGAGGTGTCCACGATGGCAGCCGTGCAGGAACAGTATCAGGCATACCTTACCCTGATGGGAGCAGATAAGTATGATTTCGCACTGGATGCGTTAGTCAGAGGTATCGGACGCTATGACAAGGGACTTGATAATGCTAAGAAATACGGTAGAGAGGGTGAGATGAACCACCTGAAAGATCAGTTAGAAGAAGCCTTAGACCAGCAGTTTGGAATGAGCACGGACGATGCACGAAAGCTCTATAAGATCAAAGACCGTGAAGAATACAGCAAAGAGATTCAAAAGATCATCCAGAAAATGAATTTAGGACAGGAAGAGAAATGATAGCGATCATAGACTATGATTGCGATTATCTTCTCAAACCTACTGAAAATATAGCATTATAAGGTGCATGGTGAAAAAATCTTCTGATTATACTAATTATTTACTAATTACAATGCCTTAAATGCATACCAAAATAAAAATCGAATAGAACATTAGGACATTTAAATAAGTCCCACACCAGTTATAGAAATATGATTGGTGTGAGGCTTATTTTAGTGCCTTAAAATCGAAAGACACACAAATACCCACTAATGCTCATAAAGTGCCTGTATGAACCACAGAGAGCATCACAGAGCCTTTATATGACATAAATAAGAAATACGCATTTCATTGGAAGAATTACAAGGAGGATTTAAATGTTTGGAACAGTAACAAAGTATTTTAGAGAAAAAGGTTATGGATTTATCCGTGGAGAAGATGGTAACTCGTACTTCATCCATAAATCAAAATTACAAGGAGAACACATTGAAAGTGGTTACTATGTATTTTTCAGACCATTTGTAACCGACAGAAGCGATTATAACGCAAAGGATATTTCTGTAATTGATGCACCAGAGAGGAGCAGACAGCATGGCAAAAGAAATAAATAATATGGACGATTTGGCTATTGCATTGCAGCCAGTAATGAAGAAAATGGTTGACAATATGGCAAATAGAGTATATGAGACATTGAATTTCTTTCTACAGAGATATTACGATTCATATGATCCGATTTATTATCGCAGACAGTATGATTTTTTGAGGTCAGGTTTTAAGGTTGATGCAAGAATTGTCAGAGGTAAGGCGGTAGCATCGGTTTATATTGATGTGAATTATATGAGTAATTACTATGGTGTAACTGGTCAACAGGTCGCAACATGGGCGAATGAAGGTCTGCATGGTGGAAAGAATTTAGCAACTAACACACCGCATGTATGGGACGAAACAATGGCAAATACTGTAGACAATGGAGCATTGTTAAGAGATGCAGTTGCTTATTTGAGAAGTCAAGGATTCACAGTCAGAGTATAAGGAAGGAGGGGAAAACAGAATGATTCTATACAAGAAAGATGTAATAGACAAGCTATCTGAAAAGACAGGCTTGTATAAAAAGGATATTAAAGCAATGCTTGTTGCTTTAAATGAATTGGTATATGAGGAAATGGACAATGATAATGCCATTCTTTTGAATAATCTTTTGAAGATTGAGCCAGTAACAATTCCACCTAGAAATAGATATGATATTGTGCGTGATAAAGTGTATCAGCATGGGGCATATCAAGTTGTGAAGATTACACCGAGTAACAATCTTAGGGATAGATACAGAGAACAGAATATAGGAAATGAGGATAAATAATGGCGAAAGTATTACATATCAAAGATGCTTATTTTGAGTTACCAGATAAACATAATGATGATATAGGGTGCATGGTCACGTTACTTGGTCTGTACCTACAACGGAATAAGGATAATTCAGAAGATGATAAATGCACTATTGACTATGAATTGATTGAAAAATAAAGGACGTAAAGCATGAATGATATACCAGATTGCAGTAGATGTGAACGCTGTAAAAGTATGGAATATTTATTTGATGATTTTTATTGTTGCAAAGAAAACGAACCATCACAAGTATATGGATTGCTTGGGACATATTGCCCACCAAAAGTCAGTCCTATATGGTGTCCAAAGAGAGTAAAGGAGAAAACGGATGAGTGAAAAGGTAAATATTACAGTGAAAGTGAATGATATTGAGATGGTTGTTCCCTCTGAGGAAGATGTTTTATCAGTCGGAAGAGATAGATTTATTAGTGCTATCACACCATTTTTATATGATGCAAAAATGACGAATCCAATTTTGGAATCAATGAAAATTGAGCTGAAACTATCATCAGATATAGAAGCATTTTATTTGTATTACGATGCTTATAAGAAAACTGATGTGGAACATTTTAAACCTCTGGATTTGATATTTAAGAATTTTGATTTTGGAGAGGTATCTTTGATGAATGTAAAAAATACTGCACATATAGGAATTTATGACAATAAAAATAATATTTTAATCATTGATGATGAGTACCAGAAAATAGCAGAGTGTATGAAATATATTTATAAAATGTATGCAAAGGAGAATGAAGAAGTAATGAAAAATATTGACACAAAGGCTACAAGAGATAACCTTAGCAAGGATTTGAATAATCTGGAAGAAAAGAAAACTGAAAGTATTGGAGATTTGAAAGTCGGATTATTTGGCAGTCTTGATATAAATAAGAAAAGAAAAAAAAGATTAAAAACTCATTGGCTAAGTTATCATCAAAGAAGGAGAACATAGTATGATATTCAAAACAACAGACAAAAAAATGATTGATCAACGAAGCACATTCATTCTTATTGCCGGTAATGATAGCTTTCCACAATTAATTGAATCAAAAGTAGATATACATGACGACGTTTTGGAAACGATATGTAAAAATATGGATAATGAAACTAGAGAAAGATTTCTTGATTCATTTAATACATACTGTAAATTACACAATTTTGACTAGTTCATCAATTCCCAATTCTCTGATTACAGTTTTAAATATTTTTCTAACATTTTTAGGAGAGGTTTTTAGAAAACGTGAGTATTCAAAAGATGAAGGAAAATGTCTAAGGGAATATGGTGATAGTTTTATAAAGGATAATTATATATTTGACCATTATGTATCAGATATTGCAAATTATATATCAGTTGAGGTAGATGAAAATGAATATCCTATTTATGGAAATAGCAAAAAAGAAATAAGAAAAAGCTATAGGGTTTCTATATTAGTAACACTTACAGATACAAGTGAATTGGATAGAATATCTGTATTACTTGGAGATATGGCTACTGAATTATATCCAGATAGATATAACTATGGCAATCGTTCATATATTATTGAAAAGCAAAGTATATATGGAAAGTTTACACAGCCAGAAAGAGTAATTATGTTTACAATCGAATAATCGGCAGACATATACCGATTCTAAACAAATGTATGGATATTTCCCAACAGGCAGGAAGTAAAAGAAAGTCTGTATCAGAGATCAAGAATATCTATAGTGCGATTCTGCACAGTTTTTCCAATATGAAAATTGAATAATACGACTGCTGCATTTAGCAGTTTTGGGTGTGTCCATTTGGACACAGCTTTATTTCTTGACCTCTGATTTATCAAAAAGGAGGAAAATGATTAGTGACAATAAGATTAAATGTATGTATTTCAATAAACGATTCAATGAGAAACCGCAAGGAAAACAATGTGGATGGGTGCAGAAAAGTTTAATTGAGACAGAAATTGCAATAGAAGATTTGGCAGATGCTTTATGTCATGGAGCATCATTTAAGCCAGGAGTTTTAGTTGGCGGTATGAAAGCTGATAACTGGACACAGCAACAGTTATTTGGCTTGGATTTTGATAATGGAATGTGCATAGAAGAAGCATATAACAAGGTCATTTCTCTTGGAATTGTACCATGTTTTATGTACACCACATTTTCACACAAGGAAGAACATCATAAATTCCGCATGATATTCTGCAATGATACAGTTATTACAGATGGCAGTATCAGAGATAAATTACAAGCTACACTTATGGGTGCGGTAGGTGGGATTGATGAGGTATGTTTCAATAGAGATAGATTGTTTTTCGGTGGCAAGGGGAATGAGGTATTATATCCATCTTATGACAGTAAAATCAATGCAGAAGCAGTTATTGATAAATACTGGAAAGATGAATATGAGCAATACATATCAAATGCACAACCAAAATCAAAGAAGAAGCCTGCTGCAAAAAAGGAAAAATCTAATACAGAGGTAAAACCTGTATATGAAAACTTAAATGTTAAAGCAATTAAGGAACATGATGTTGAATATCTGCGTACAGCATTAGCACATGAACCGATTGAATTTGATACAAAAAATGAATTTTGGGATTATATCTATTCAGAACTGGATATTGCAGAGCTGATAGATATTGATAATCCGAGGTCTTTTTGCTGTATTCTGCATGAAGATCATAACCCTTCTGCAAACATCTTTACTACGAAAAATGGAGTTCAAAAGTATAGATGTTGTTCTGAAAATCTTACTCTTAACATAAAACAGTTGATTGAAATGTTGGGAGATTTCAAATCTGAATATAAAGCTATTCAATTCATAATGGATATTTATAATCTGTCTATTAAGGAATCTCAATGGAGCATTGAACAGCGAGAAAACATAGACATGATGATAAGTAATATCACTCTGAATAAATTTCAAGAACTATGTCCACAGGCTGATAAAAATATCAAATATGCAAAGGACACATTTCTTATGATGCTGTCTATTGCACGAAACAATATTTATAGCGAGAAGTTTTCTAATGACGATGGAGAAATAGTCTTTTATGTTACCAATAAAAAACTTGCTGAATACATGGGAAAAGGTAATAGTCAGAAGAAAATTGACAAGATCAATAAGTATGTGAAAATGCTAATCTACCATGATTTGATACGGATATTAGATAATGACCAGATACCAAAGGAATTATTGAAAAACGCATTAAAATATACGAATGGTAATAAGAATCGTGTCAATTTCTATGCTATTCCATCATGGGTAGTACAGCAGTTGAAAACAATAGAAGATAATGGAATCCGCTGGAAAGATAAAGGCTATAGAATTGGTGGTGTATCGTTTGATATGTTCTATCGTTCTGAAGGTTTTGAGGTAGCCGCCTCATTATATCCACAATATAAGAAAAAGAAAAATGAATATGGTGAGATTGTCAACAGGACTACTACAAAAGCAAGTGACGAGCGTACATTGAAGATTTCAGAAGTGATTTTGCATTGCATTCAAAGAAAAGGATATTGTACTGAAAAAGAGGTTGTATATATTCTTGGGAATGAATACCGATACGAGGTTACAGAGACACAGATTAAGCGGTGTTTGAATGAGATTATGGATTGCTATGGATTAAAGAAAGTCAAGGCTAATAAGGTATTAAAAGAGCAATTTGACATTAAATCAGATGGTTATCCCTACATAATAATTGAAGATGTGATATAGAGGGTAGGTAAAAGGGTAGGGGTGTAAACTAAGATATATATATGTTACTACCCACCCCTTTTACCCCTATTCGATATTGATTGACTGAAAGACAGTATGAGTTGATTCTGCTGTCTTATTTTTATGCAAAGAATAAGGAGAAAAAGGACAATGGATGAAACAAAAATATGTAAGAAATGTGGGAGAGAACTCCCAATAGAAAGGTTTGGGATAAACCATAATTATACAAGAAGCATGTGTAAAGAGTGTTTTAATGAAGGAATGAGAGAAAAGCGTTATCGACAAAGATTATCAGATGGCATAGAAACATATCATAAAGATAAGTCGATGAAGATACAGAGGAAATATAAGAAACCATACCATTTTCAGATATTGTATAGGTCGGAATCTGGTATTGATACTATTGCAAAAGATGAAGTATTTGTGCGTTTATTTGACTATAAATCTGCATGGACTTCTAATTATGGTAGGATAATTCAGAGATTGAATGATGGAACATACCAGCTTGTAAAAGGTGTATATTCAAGAGCCACAAAGGAATTGACTTATACACTTGACAGGAATGTTTATTTCAAATCTAAGAACAGATGGGGATATAGGAAAGAGAAGGTAACTGCCAGTAGCCTTGTAATTAAGATGTTTGTTGTCAATTATGACATGAAAAACAATACTATGGTGTGGCATAAGAACAATGATACAAAGGATAATTACTACAAGCATTTATTCCCAGTCACAGACAAACAGTACAATGAGATTTTAAGAGTGAATGAACAGGACGGAACAATCACAGATAAGCAGATTATGGAGATTGTCAATGCGGTAGAGTTTAAGCCCGATGATTGGAAACCTTGGCATAATAAAAGAACTTATGAAGGTGTCGGCTATGTTGGAGGAGATATTGATTATGAATCATACTCATTTATCAAGTGGAAAAATATGATACAGAGGTGCTACAGTGATGTTGTGCATAAATTAAAACCTTATTACATGGATAAGGAAGTTTGTATCGAATGGCAGAACTACCAGAATTTCAAGATATGGTTTGACGCACATTATATTACTGGAACTAAGGTCGATCTGGACAAAGACCTACTCTATAAAGAAGGTAATATATACAGTCCAGAAACGTGTGCGTTTATGACTCATTTCTTGAATACAGTATTTGAAGATAGAGGAATTGAAAGCAACATCAAACAGAATGATGATGGTACATATTCAGTATCAATGATAGTTCTTAATAAGAAGATGGATATAGGTGTATTCGATTCAGAGGAAGAAGCGCATACTGGATTTATAGATGGCAAGATTGATTATATTTGTGACCTTGCAGAAAAGTGTAAGGACAAAGTGCCAGATTATGTGTATGAAGGTATGCTGAATTATAAGATTGAAATTGACTAATAATCGGAGGTGGCAGATTTAACCTTGCTGCCTCTTTGCAGTTTATAAAGGAGAAAAAGGAATTATGGCTTATATAAAGGTCAAAGATAGAAGAAGATTTGAACGAAAAGAGTTCAGAGATTACATAAAGCTATCAGATGATAAAGTGCTTGATACAAAAAAGAATAATATAGATTTACTTGGAGATGATGAAATATTCGTACAGTTGGAAGATACACAACATTATTGGATCTCAAATCACGGCAGACTTACGAACAATATGAGGAAAGATAAAACATTCTTCTTTCATAAAACAGATAGTGGTAATCCAGAAAGAAGTGTTCATTGGACGATTGTAACATATGATATTGACGGAACTGCTTTACATGAAGAAACAAGTCCAGAGATACTTGTAGCAAAGCATTTCTTAATTAAGCCGACAGGATGCAATAAGATATGGCATATAGACGAAAATATGAATAACAATTACTACAAGAATCTGATTTATGTATCTGTAGAAGAGTATGAGTTGTTACGCAAGCATGTTAAAACAGTTGCAGAGCTTGGAAGAGAGCAGGAATATTATGATTACAATACCGTAAAGGGCAATCCAGCTTATAAAATTTATGAGGGGATTTATGCAAGATGCTATGGTGGTAGTTCATTATTGGTGAATCAATGCTACGATGATGCTTATATGTGTGACGAGTGGAAGAATAGCAGAGATGCTTTTGCTGAATGGTATTCTGCTAACTATTATGAGTGTGACGGAGAACGCATGGCAGTTGATAAGGATTTATTATGTCGTGGCAATAAAGAGTATGCACCAGACAAGTGTTGTATATTGCCTGAGACTATCAATTCTGCCTTGGCAAGTGCTACAAAGAGAAGAAGCCGTTATAAATCAGCAAAAGTTTATGCTATCGGTGTTGATTATGACAAAGGAAGAAATAAGTTCTATGCAAGGATTACACCATTCGGGCATGACAAACAAGTTAAGTTGCATTATTGGGACACAGAGGAAGAAGCGTTTCAAGAATATAAGTTATTCAAGGAATCAGATATTAGAACATTAGCATTAAGGTATAGAGATAAGATACCAGACAGGCTATTTGATGCATTGATAAAATATGAGGTGCGTCCTTATAGTCCGTATGAGAGCTGAAATTAGGGTATATTGGATATTGATTTATCTGATATGCCTTATTTTTTACCTTTTTTGTATGATGTATGGTATAATTACACAATAAGGGGAATTTGGTTTTGTGTGCGGTTTTATACTTGGAATAATTGGATTGCTGTAGAGAAAAAGGAGTAGTTGCATATATGGCTAAGAATTGTTTGTGTTGTGGTAAAAATATTGGATTACTTACAGTACGCATTCCTTTATTAGAAAATGAAGAGTTGGTTATATGCTCTGATTGCTTTGAAAAAATGCCTTCAGTGCTTAACGATTTATACCAGAAGAGAATACATCCGACAAAATCAGAACTGCTCACAATAAAAGAAGAAATAATTGAGCAGCTTAATTTAGGATGTTATAACAAAGATGTAACCAATGTGGTTACAAAGTATTTAGATAATAAAATTTCAAAAGCAAAAAATCCAGAGGTTAGTGAAGATTGGGCAATATTAAAGAAATGCCTAATCTGCCAAAGCGAAAATATTCAAAAAATTTCTACTATGACAAAAGCAGGGAGTGTAGCATTATGGGGAATATTTTCGCAAAAGATTAAGAAACAATGGCATTGTAATTCGTGTGGAAGTGAATGGTAGAGGAGGTGTCAGTGAATGAAAAATAAAAAGGCAATCATTATATCATTTTTTGTGATGACCTTAATCTTAATTCTATGTATTTTGATTATGGTAATATCCAATAAAAATGCTAAGTTCCAGAGCAAAGATGAAATGTCAGAAGTGATAAATGGTATATGGAGAACGGGTGCTTCTGAATATGATTTTGTTTTTACTATTGATGGTGACAGTGCATATTTGAGCAATGGGGATAAAGTCGATGATCCATCTAAAATAGTGTTAGTTCCTGAAAAGGGATATTTTTATTATGAATATAAAGGCGATACGAAGAAGTCCAGATATAATCTTATTTACGAGGATGGAGAGTATTTAATTAAGGATAAATATTGGACTTTTAAGAAAACGGAAGAGTGATTTTACAGGTACGACTGCTGCTGTTAGGTACTTAATAGGACATGGTTTAAGAGTACCCCCTCCCCCGTGTTATATGTTATTATCCTTTGTGAAAATAAGCGATTTTGAGGGCAAATTGGCTTTGTAATTGTGTAGCTGATTAAGTTTACCTATGATGTATTTTGAAGCAGATTTGGTACGATTTTGATTGATTTTCTCTAAGGATATGAGGGGTAAAAAATATCGAGAGGTAAAATTTTTAAGTCACTGTATGGAAGAACCAACTACAGGGCGGTGGAGAAAAACAATTCCCTTTTTTAGTTTAACGTACCCCCATACCATATACCATACTAAACCGATAGGAATTATATACAATAAAAAATATCAATAGAGCATATAAAAAATAGGGTGTAGCTTCATTGGTTACACCCTTATTTTTAGGCTTCTTTTATCCTTTTGACTTCTTCCGTCTGTACTTCTGTACTTCCATAATAATTTCTTATATCGTCCATAGATAATTTTTTGTGACTTCTTTTTCTGAATGATTCTGTATGAAAATACCACTTCTTTTTCTCTTTTGCCCATTTGAACCCCAAAGCCTTTAAAGTGTCTTTATGTTCGTATGTGTTACCGTCTACCCATATCCAACAACCGACTATTTCAATATTGATATTCTGTAATGTGATAATACTTTGTAAAACTTCCCTTAATTTTTCATCTTCTGAAAAATCATATTTCATATTATTATAATCTGTTTTGCTGCCGGTGTCGCTTGCTTGCTCTGTCTTGTGTTCGTGTCTGTCTTTTAATGTTTTGAATAATGTATCATATTCAACATTGATTTCTTTTGTTGCTTCCGTGCTTCCGTTTGGGTTGTCTGGATGATATTTCTTTAATAACTCTTTGTACTGTTTTCTTAATTCTTCTAATGTTTCTACATTCTTAAAATATTTCATGTTAAAACCTTCTTTCTGATGTGGTAGGCGGTGTATTTCAACCGCCTGTATTATTTAGTTGTTTCTTTCTAATGCTTTAACATTGATTAGAGCATCTAATATATAGAACATTTCTTTTAATGTTGCGGTGGCTATTCTGTTGTTATCTTCTGTATAAAGATTGATAGCACCGATTACATCATCATTAAGTTTTAACTTAATATCTGAAATACTGTTGTAACTGTTTACCTTTGTTTCTAATTGTTTTCTTGTAATTCTCATATAAAAACCTCCTTTAAAAATATATTGTTGATTGATTTGATAACATTATAATACACTAGCAAGTGTACAGTATCAATATACAAATTCACTAAAGAGTATACAATGATCTTGTGTAATATGTACACTAAGTAGTGAACTTGTACAATAAAAACGACACTAGCAAGTGTACATTTTGTATATTCTGTCAATAGACTTTGCACACTAACAAGTGTACAATACAGTTACAAGGTCAAACAAAACAGACCTACACAAAATCAATCAAACATATTTAAGGAGGTAGTCATTATGTGTATGACAGCTAAAGAAATGAATGAAGCAATGGAGCAGATTCAGGAGTGGAAAAGAATCAAGGAAGAAGCAGAGGACAATATTACAGCTTTAAATTCAAAAGTTATGGAGTTCCTTAATGAAACAGAAGGATGTGAGGCGGTAGATAAAAAGGGTAAGCCTATTCGTAGATTTATCGGTAATGTTTTCAAAGCTACACTTTCAAAGCGTGAGCGTGAGACAGTCAACAAAGAAGAGGTAAAAAAATTACTTAGTGAAGATGATTATGCAAAAGTAAGTAAAGTAAGTTCTTACCCAGTATTAAGAATCGACTAATAACAAAGGGTGGAGCAATCCACCCGTGGTATTCAATTACAACTTGCCTATCGGCTCAATAGTAGTCGTACAAAATCAATCAATCAAAATACATATTTTAGGAGGTAGTTATTATGACAGAAAAAACATGGAGAAGAGGACAGAAAGCAGATTACACCGACAGACCTTTAACAGCAGAAGAAAGAGTGTTTGCAGAAGAACATCACGACTATTTATATCAGTTTATGAGATGGAATCATTTACCAGTAGAAGATTGGTATGACGAATTAGTTATCCCTTATCTTAATGCAGTAAAGAAGTATTGCAGCAGAGAGGAATTACATATTTATCCGTTTCATGCGGTTGCTGAAAAAGTTCTTTCTCGTGCAGTTTATGGCAAGCATAGAGCAGATCACGCACAAAAGCGTATGCCAGAGGGCGGTTTTGTTAGCCTTGATTATGAATTAGAGGGGGATAATCCTTTTTCGGGACATCCGTTAGATGCATATTGGATTGATAAAACAAAAAATGTTGAAGCATATGTAATTGAAAAAGAGTTTTTGCGTGACTTGTTTGCAAATGTTGGCAGATATGCAGAGCCTGAACTTCTTGAAATGGTTCTTGCTATGAGGATACAGGGTTATACAAATACAGAGATTGCAAGACAGGCAAGGCTTGAATTAGACGAGTATAGAGAGTGGACACTTGCAGAGATAAAAGAGCTTATTAGACTTTTAACACTTAGAAGAACAGGAAATTGTGCTATGGCAAGATTATTCAATGATACAAAGTATTTTGGAAACATTGATGAATACCACAAATGGAGAGATTTGCTTGATATGTAAATTTTGGTTGGGCGGTGTGTCAGAAATGGCACACTTGCCACCAATAGAAAGAAGGTTATCGCATGGAAAATAAAGAGCAATTAAGACCATTGACAAGGGAAGAACGCAAGTTTTCAGAAGAGAATTACCATCTAATCATGGACTTTATGATGAAGTCAAAACTGGATGCAGAAGAATTTTTTGATATTGTTGTGTTTGATTTCCTGTTATCAGTAGAAAAGTATTTGAATGATCCGCAATTACAAGCGAAATGCAGTTTTGAAGCGGTTTCCTATATGTATATGAAAAGGGCAGTATTTTCTCACTTTAGGAAACAGAATGCACAAAAGAGAAGTACAGAAGCTGGGGTAGATATTAGCCTAGATTCATTAGATATAAATGTTGAAGGTCATTCCACAATGGAAAATACTTCATCCCTGGAATATAGGGAAATGGTAGAGCAGATAGAAAAAGAATTGACAGAGGAACAACGCAAAATATTTTCGGATAAAGTACAAGGCTATTCACTAAAGGAAATAGCAGACAATCACGGAATCAACCACAAACGAGTATATAAACAGTTTGACAAGGTAAAGAGAATTGTTGCAGAAGTAATGGAAGCATAGGAAGGACGGAAAGCGAAATGTTTAATTTTAAAATCATTGATACAGCAGACGGAAACCAGATCATAGATAGAAACCTAAAGACACCATACAGCAGTTTAACACCTGTGCAGATGGTGGAATATACGGAAATGGATAACAGGCTTCTAATCATGGATAGGATGGAACACAAAGAGAGAAAGAAAGCAGAACATATGCGGAAAATTGCAAAGAATCCATTTTATAGAATGGCTTGCATGGTTGGGTTGATATAAGAGAAAGAGAGGTAAAGCAAAATGATAACATCAAAATTTTTCAATATGGGACAGGTAGTAACAACAAGATCAATCAATGATCTTATGGCAGCGGAACAGAAATTTGCGGTTGAGGTTACAGTTGCATTACAGAGATTTGCAGTTAAGGACTGGGGAAATCTGGATGATGAAGATAAAAAGACAAATGAAGAAGCGTTGAATTATCCAGATGATTTGTATCTTTTAGGTGCTTATGATACTTCAAAAGGGAAAATCTGGATCATCACAAATAGAATCTCTGAAAAGGCAGGAGACAATGCTACTACAGTTTGTTTCCCGGATGAACGATAAACGGAAACAATGAAAATTAAAAGGACAGTCAAAAAAATGGCTGTCCTGTAATGGAAAGAAGGAATCAATATGGCTATTGTAATTACCAACGGAGAGTATTATATATATTTGAATGAAAAAGGCAAGCACAGAAAGACAAAAAATGTTGTGCAGGCATTACAATATAATACTGTAAGGGAAGCTATCAATTATATGTACAAAGCACCAGCGAAAACAGATGGATATTATGTATATGATACTTTTACTAATCATGTGATATGGAAGCGGTTGACACCAGAAGAGAGAATTGCACTACATGAACAGAAACATGGAACTGTCAATGTAAAAAGAAGAAACAACGGTAAAATCAAGCGAAAAAGGTATTCTCAAGCAACACGCAAACTAATATATAATAAATATGATGGTCGTTGTCAGTTATGCGGACGAAAGGTATTATTTTCTGAAATGTCATTAGATCATCATGTAGCTTTATCAATGGGTGGTGTGGATGATGTTTCTAATTTGACTTGTACTTGCCTGCCGTGTAATCAATTCAAATCAAATATTGCACCGGAACTATTTGAGGATCGAATCAATGATATTTTTATGTATCAGATGGAAAAGAAAATAAAAGAGCCGTGGAAATGGAAAGCTATACATAAACTGATCTTATCCTGCATCGAGTGAATTTTGCTGACCTTGAAAAAATAGGGAAAATCAAGTATAATTGGAGGTGAACATAAAATGAAAGGTTTGATTGATATGTCAGCAACGACAGTAATTAAGGATATATTAGAAGCAAAGGGAAAATCTCAGAAAGAGCTTGCAAAGGAAATAAATGTTACTAGGCAGAATTTATGCAATAAAATGACAAGAGACAAATTTTCTTCTCTTGAATTAGTGGAAATTGCGGATGCTCTGGAAATGAATTTGATTTTGAGAGATAAAGACATAGATTCTATTATAAATGATTATAAAAAATATATGAAAGACAATGAAATATCAGATGAAGATATTGAAACTACTACATCATATGTAAAGCCATTTGTTCAATTTCTGTTAGAAAAACAGGAACATATTATTGATTATCCAGAAGATGAAAAAGGAAAATCAAAGCGAAATATGACAGAGGAAGAGAAAAAGGCTGCACAGAAGAAGTCAGAAGCAACAAAGGAAAGGAACGCAAAGAAGCAAGCAGAATCACAGGATAATTAAAAAGAGCACTTGATTTCTCAAATGCCCTAGTGTATAATCTACTTAGAAAGTGAATCGGATATGACTCCGATTTGCCCTCAGTGTTAAAATGTTTATAAGAATAGCATCCTAAACTTTGGACGGTGTTGGATGCTATTTCTTTTTATTATTATGATCGTCTATGTAAGACAGAGCCGCAAAAATTACTAGCACTAAAGTTAAAACTTCAAGCGTGTTCATAGGGCATCACCCTCTTTCGTAATACTAGAGGGCATAACTCGGAAAATCACATCCTGCTTTCGTTTCAATTACACAATAACAGTATAGCATAAAGGGAACGGATGCTCAAACAAGAGGTAAATTTACCTCATCAGAAATAAGATATTTGTAGATGCCTGGGAGTTTGTTTGGTATAATTATGGTGCA
>ERZ809074.1531-NODE-1531-length-29636-cov-21.888002_pt1 | contig 29636 bp, 26 predicted proteins | sample MGYA00520795_ERZ809074 | MGnify/ENA primary metagenome ERZ809074 (study PRJEB31570, sample SAMEA3212989) | Homo sapiens | biome: human-gut; feature: human gut; material: fecal | place: Sweden | collected 2011 ...
GACCCTGCTGCCGCAGGCAGTAGGGCGGGCGATGGAATGGCCCGTTTCACTTGCGAGGGAAAGCTGCCCGCTGGCCGTTACTGCTCGCTTTTAGGAGCAGCAGGCTCGTCCTTTTTAATGAGTGCGCTGACCTTTTCCACCAGTTCGGGGATCATGGTCAGGGCACGGTCCACGGTGTTGTTGCCGTCAGAGAGCTGGATGGTGCGGACGCAACCGTCCTTGACCACCAGGAATGCCACGGGCTGGATGTTGACACCCGCGCCGGAGCCGCCGCCAAACAGATCCTTGTTGGCGGCGTTCTTGCCGTCGAAATCGGTGCCGGCAGAGGCAAAGCCGAAACTTACCTTGGACACCGGCAGGATGGTGGTGCCGTCATCGGTGGTGATGGGCTTGCCGACGATGGTGTTGGAATCCACCATCTGACGGATTTTGTCCATCGTAACGTTCATCAGGTTTTGAATGGGATGCTCAGCCATAAATTCGGCCTCCTTACTTCTATATCGGGGAGCGGAACGCCGCTCCCACGGAACCACTTCCCTGCCCTGTACGGGCCGGGACGCGGACGCACCATACAAAAATATTATACCCGAGCTAGATAAAAACGTCCAGTACCTTTTCGCGCCAGAACGCGTACAGAACGCGCAGAAGCGTGAAAACAATGGCATAGGCCCGGGCCGTGACCCGGAAGGAGACGTGATCCTTTACGGTGGGCTCGGCGCTGCCGAAATCCGGCAGGAGCCGGAGCTGCTCAAAGTCCAGATAGAGGAACCGGTCCAGGAAACCCAGCGTCGGGTAGAGCCAGGCGTTCAGCCTGCCATAGCTGCGGGCAGCCTCGGCAGGGTCTTCGCCCCGGACACCGAGGACAACGTCGATCCGGGTAAAGCGCAGGGAGCCGATGATGGCTCGGGTAAGCTTTCCCGCCCCTTTTAAGATGGTGCAGACGATCTGCAGGGTCAGCTTCGCCTTCTGGCGGGGCGGGGCTTCCTTTTTGGGCTTCTGTGCGCCGGACGCTTTCTTCTTTTTTTCTTTTTTCTTTTTCTCCGGCTTTTCCGGCGCGGGATACCGGAACACCGGGAAGGTGATGCCCAGTGCACCGGCCTTTACCTGAAAGATGCCCTCCGCCCACTGTACATCGGCACAGAAGGGGCAGAACATGAGCAGCAGACCCAACACCAGCACCACCAGCAGCAGGATGCCCACCCCTTTTAAGAGGAACAACAGCACCGTGCCGATGACAGCGAGAACACTCCACAGGACGCTCATTGGGCCGCCTCACTTTCCGTACCCCGCACCGGGGGCAGATCTTCCAGACTGGACAGGCCGAAGCACCGCAGGAACACGTCCGTGGTGCGGAAGGCCACCGGTCTGCCGGGCAGATCGAGACGGCCTGCCTCTTCAATGAGCCCCTTTTCCAGCAGGCCCGACACACTGGAGGAGGAATCCACACCGCGCACCTGTTCAATGAAGGCGCGGGAGACAGGCTGGTTGTAGGCAATGACGGTCAGGGTCTCCATGGCCGCAGGGCCCAGCGGGATGGAGCGGCGGGTGTCCAGCACACGGCGGACGCACTCCGCAAATTCCGTTTTGGTGGCCAGCTGCCAATGGGTGTTCAGGTGGAGCAGGCACAGGCCGCTGTCCTCTTTCTGGCAGCGCTCGTGCAGTGCTTCCAGCGCAGATTCCACGCTGGCGGTGGGCAGCTGCAGCGCCTGGGCCAGCTTGTCGGCCCCGATGGGCTCCGCGTAGGCAAAGAGCATTGCCTCCACTGCGGCACGAATTTGTTTCTGATTCATTGCTCCTCCTTTGTGCGGTCAATGCGGCCCCGGCGCATCTTCAGCTCGCCCTCCGGGCCAAGCGTCACACGGCCGCCGCGCACCAGCTCCAGCAGCGCCAGAAAGGTGGCCACGTTGGCCCCCCGGGTCTGGCGGCGGGAAAACAGCTGGTCCATCTTTTTTGCACCGCCTGCAATGAGCTGGCGCAGGATGTAGACCACCCGGCTGCTCACCGAGACCTGCGGAGCCGACACCAGCGGCTCGAACTGCTGCTGGGTGGGCATTTTGCGGACAGTGGTGCGCCCCATCAGGGCCTGCCAGCAGTCTGCCAGCACCTGCGGCGCATGGAAGAGATCATAGGTGTTGTCCCATTCCAGCCGGGCCGGGGTGCGCACAAACACGGTATATTCCTCTTCCCGCTCCCGCAGACGGGCGGCCATCCGGCGGCACTGGTCATATTCAATGAGCTGGCCGGTGAGCTCCTGCTTCATCCGCTCGCCCTCTTCACTGCGGGGCAGCAGCAAATAGCTCTTCATCTCCACCAGGTGGGCGGCCATCTCGATAAAGGCGCTGGAAATTTCAGGGTCGGTGCTCTCGGCCGATTCCACCGCGCGGGTGTACTGGTCGATAAGCTCCAGAATGGGGATGTTGTGCAGGTCCATCTTGTGCTTCTGCACCAGCGTGAGCAGCAGCTCCAGCGGGCCCTCAAAATCCTCCAGACGGAAGGTCAGTTCTTCTGCCACTCAGATCACCGTCCCGATGGTTGCATAATACGCAGAATAGGCGATCTGGTCGATGTAGCCGGTGCCGAGATCCAACAGATCCCAGACCACATCATTGAAGGTGCCCAGCACGCCATCCAGCACACCGGCCCAGACAGCCGCCAGCAGGATGACGAAGATGACGCGCTCGTACCGCATGATCTGGAAGTAGATGCGCTGGGGCAGCACCACCAACAGGATGCGGCTGCCGTCCAGCGGCGGGATGGGGATGAGGTTGAACACCGCAAGGCCCACATCCATCATCACTAAGTATTGGAGGAAGCGGGCTGCGAAAATCGTGATCATGGTGGTGGGGGCCCAATAATACAGAATCTTCCACGCCACCATGCCGAGGTAGGCCAGCAGCAGGTTGGCCGCCGGGCCTGCCAGCGCGGTGAGGGCCATGCCCCACTTGGGGTTTTTGAAATTGCGGGGGTCGGTGGAAACAGGCTTTGCCCAGCCCACCCCGGCAAAGATCATGCAGAGGGTGCCCACGAGGTCAAAGTGGCGGAACGGGTTCAGGCTGATGCGGCCCTCCCGCTTTGCGGTGGGGTCGCCCAGCAGCCAGGCGGCCAGCGCGTGGCCCGCCTCATGGAACGGGATGGCGATCAGGGTCACCAGTGCCCGGATGAGATAATACATTCCTTGTGCGGTCATTCGTTTCTCCCTCAGTTGGATTTTATCCTATTGTACTATTTTTTCGCTTTTGGGGCAAGGGTTTGGCCCCGCAAGAAAAAAGTTGCGGAAAAATCAAATTTACTCTTGCTTTTTCTCCGCATCTCTGGTAAAATAGTCAAGCTGATTATTTTGAATTCCATACTTCACTGTAGGAGGTGCAAGTACCATGGCTAAGTGTGAATGCTGCGGCAAGGGTGTTACCTTCGGTATCAAGGTCTCCCACTCTCATCGCCGTTCCAACCGTACCTGGAAGCCGAATGTCCGTCGTGTCAAGGCGGTCGTGGAAGGCTCTCCCAAGTATATCTACGCATGCTCTCGCTGCCTGCGCGCTGGCAAGGTTACCCGCGCTGTCTAAGTAGCTGCATCTGCCGGTCACTTTGTCGAGTGGCCGGCTTTTTTGTTATCTTCTGGAGGGATCGACGATGGCTCTGCCAAATGACCCGATCATGCTGCTGAGCATGATCAACCTGAAGCTGCGGGACTTCTACCCCACTCTGGACGCGCTGTGCGAGGATCTGGATGAGGACAAGGCCGCGCTGTGTGCCAGGCTTTCCGCTGTGGGGTACGCCTATGACCCCCAGCGCAATCAATTTGTGTGACAACAGGAGGATGCTGCCATGATCCAAGGGACGTATTATAAGGAATGGAGCCGGATGCTGGGCCGCGACATGGAGTTCAAGGTCTACGGCCATGCCGGTACGCCGGTGCTGGCTCTGCCCGCGCGGGGCGGCCGCTTTTACGACTGGGAAAACAACGGGATGCCCGATGCCATTGCCCCGCTGCTGAATGAAGGCAAGGTGCAGCTGTTCTGCGCCGACAGCATCGATGCCGAGAGCCTGCTGGCCGGGGACACGGCTCCCCGCCGCCGGGCCGAGATACAGGAAAAGTATTTCAATTACCTGACAAGCGAGCTGGCTCCCCGCATCCTGACCCTGAACGGTGCCAAAAAGGACACCCTGCTCTGGGCGGTGGGCGTGGACACCGGCGCGTATCAGGCAGTGAACTGCCGCCTGCGCCGCCCCGAGGTGTTCGCGGGTGCCATCGGCCTTTCCGGCCTGTACGATGTGCGCCGTTTCCTGGGCAATGCAGCAGATGACCTGGTCCTGCGCAATGCCCCCCTGGCCTATCTGGCAGAGGACGGCCTTGTGGACAAAAAGCTGCTGGCAAAGGCTGAGGAGAATGCCCTTCTCCTCTGTGCCGGTCAGGGCAGCTACGAGGGCGACGCGCTGGTGGACACCCAGGCCATGGCCGATGCACTGACCGACTGCTGCCTGCCCGTGCATCTGGAAGTGTGGGGCAGCGATGTCTCCCACGACTGGTACTGGTGGGGCAAGGAGCTGAATCTCTTTGCCGCCCGTGTGTTCGGCTGATGGAGGTGGAGGATGCCTGAATTCATTCTTGGTGCGCGCGGCCACGATTTTGGCCGCCATGACCCCGAGACCCTCTTTTCCTCCATCGGGCAGGCAGGCTTTGCCTGCACCCAGCTGGCCTTTACCAAGGCGGTGGAAGGCGTAAAGAGCTATGCCGATGTGACTCCTGCGCTGGTGGAGCGGGCAAGAGCGGCTGCGGCAGCATCCGGCGTGGGCATTGCCGTGGACGGCACCTATGTGGAGCTGAGCTATGCCGACGAGGACAAGCGCCGTGCCGAGGTGGCAAAGGTGCTGAGCCAGATCCCTGTTGCCAGGGCGCTGGGTGCAGGCTGCATGGGCAGCGAGACCACCAACATGGCCAAACAGCCCGGTGTGACCCGGAGAGAGGCGCAGGAAGCGCTCCTGCGCAGTCTGGGTGAGATCCTGCCCGCCTGCGAGGAGCAGGGAGTGCTCTTTGCCGTGGAGTGCGTCTACTACCATGCCATGAATACCCCCGAGGCGGTACGGATGGTGCTGGACACCATGGCAAGCCCCAACCTGCGCGTCATCTGCGATTTTGCCAACTATGTGGGCCCGGAGGCTGCGTCTGTGGATGCACAGCGCCGCATCTGGGACAAAGTGGGCAGCTGGTACGGTGACAAGATCACGGCGGTCCACTTCAAGGGCCAGAACTTCCAGCCGGATGGAACACTCTATTCCACCAGCCTGGAGGATTCCTGCGTGGACTACGCCGGCGGCTTTGAGATGCTGCGGCAGATGCCGCAGGCTTCCCTGCCCGTGCTGCGGGAGGAAGCTGTGCCCGCCCGCGCCGCAAGCGACCTTGCCTTTATGCGCAGATTCGCCTACTGATCGTTTTGGATGCTTCAAAGGCTCTGTTCCCCGTTTGGGGCGCAGAGCCTTTTGTTTTATCTTCTTTGTTCATAAAAAATTCGCAATAATACCCCCCAGCCCTACTTGCAGAAACAGGACCGCCGTGCTATAATGCAGCTATGGAACAAGATACCCCCAAGGGGTAATGAAAGGAGAATAGACCATGAGCGATGTGAACAAGATCCCGGAGGGAAGCTGCCCCCACTGCTCCCCCGCCCCGGCAGAAGCACCCTGCTGTGCCCCGGCTGATGGAAGCACCGGCTGCGGCTGCCGCCACAAGCAGCGCACCGAGGAGGAGTACAAGCACCTCATCACCCGGTTGAACCGCATCGAGGGTCAGATCCGGGGCATCCGGAGCATGGTGGAAAAGGACGTGTACTGCACGGATATCCTGGTGCAGGCCGCCGCCGCCAGAAGCGCCCTGAACGGTTTTACCCGGGAGCTGATCGACCAGCACCTGAGCACCTGCGTGGCTGAGGACCTGAAAAACGGCGGCGAGGAGAAGCTGCAGGAGTTTTTGTGGATCCTGAACAAGCTCGTTTGATGCCGTTCACGCAGCGTTTTTTATCGGAGGGAAACAATGGAACAGTATACTGTTACGGGCATGAGCTGCGCGGCCTGCTCTGCCCGGGTGGAAAAGGCCGTAAAAGCTGTGCCCGGCGTGACCAGCTGCTCGGTGAGCCTGCTGACCAACTCCATGGGAGTGGAGGGCACCGCCAGCGCCTCGGCCATCGTCAAGGCAGTGCAGGAGGCGGGCTACGGCGCAAGCCCCAAGGCTGCTGCCGCCGAGACCCCCAGCGCCGAGCTGGATGCACTGGCTGACCACGAAACACCCAGACTGAAGAAACGGCTCATCGCATCACTGGTCTTTCTGGCAGTGCTGATGTATTTCTCGATGGGCCACATGATGTGGGGCTGGCCGCTCCCCCACTGGTTCGACGGCAACCACGTTGCCATGGGTCTGGTCCAGCTGCTGCTGGCGGGCATCGTAATGGTCATCAACCAGAAATTCTTCATCAGCGGCTTCAAGGGCCTGCTCCACCGCGCCCCCAACATGGATACACTGGTGGCGCTGGGTTCCTCGGCCAGCTTTCTCTGGAGCACCTACGCCCTGTTCGCCATGACCCGCGCCCAAGTGGACGGCAACGACGCGCTCGTCATGCACTACATGATGGAGCTCTACTTTGAATCTGCCGCCATGATCCTGACCCTGATCACCGTGGGCAAAATGCTGGAGGCCCGCTCCAAGGGCAAGACCACCGACGCGCTCAAGAGCCTGATGAAGCTGGCACCCCAGACCGCCACCCTGCTGCGGGAGGGGGCCGAAGTGACTGTGCCCATTGCACAGGTGAAAAAAGGCGACCTCTTTGTAGTGCGCCCCGGTGAGAACATCCCGGTGGACGGCCTTGTGCTGGAGGGTTCCAGCGCCGTGAACGAGAGTGCCCTGACCGGCGAGAGCATCCCGGTTGACAAGGCTGCGGGAGACAAGGTCAGCGCCGCCACCACCAACCAGTCCGGTTTCCTGAAGTGCGAAGCCACCCGTGTGGGCGAGGATACCACGCTGGCCCAGATCATCCGGATGGTCAGCGATGCCGCCGCCACCAAAGCCCCCATTGCCAAGATTGCCGATACCGTTTCCGGCTTTTTTGTGCCTGCAGTCATCTCTATTTCGGTGCTGACCACCCTTGTCTGGCTGCTGCTGGGCCGGGAGTTCGGCTACGCGCTGGCCCGGGGCATCTCGGTGCTGGTCATCAGCTGCCCCTGCGCGCTGGGTCTGGCAACGCCTGTGGCCATCATGGTGGGCAACGGTCTGGGGGCCAGGAACGGCATCCTGTTCAAAACTGCCGCCTCGCTGGAAGCTGCAGGCCGTACCCAGATCGTAGCTCTGGACAAGACCGGCACCATCACCAGCGGCGAGCCCCGGGTCACTGACATCCTGCCCGCGGAGGGCGTTTCCGAGAGTGAGCTGCTGACGCTGGCGGCCTCGCTGGAGCAGAAGAGCGAGCACCCGCTGGCCAAGGCGGTGCTGGCCTATGCCGAGACTGAGACCATCGCCTGCCCCGATGTGACCGATTTTGCCGCCCTGCCCGGCAATGGCCTTTCCGCCCGGCTGGACGGCATGGAGATCTACGGCGGCAATGCGGAGTTCATCGCCACCAAGGCATCCGTACCCGCCGAACTCCAGGCCGAAGCCGCCCGGCTGGCCGCTGAGGGCAAAACGCCCCTCTTCTTTGGCGGTGCAGGCCGCCTGATGGGCGTAATCGCCGTGGCGGACACCCTCAAGGAGGACAGCCCCCGTGCCATCCGGGAGCTGCAGAACATGGGCATCCGGGTGGTCATGCTGACCGGTGACAACCAGCGCACCGCCGATGCCATTGGCCGACAGGCGGGCGTGGACGAGGTCATTGCAGGCGTTCTGCCCGACGGCAAGGAGGCCGTGATCCGCAGGCTGCAGGAGAGCGGCAAGGTGGCCATGGTGGGCGACGGCATCAACGATGCCCCCGCCCTGACCCGCGCGGACACCGGCATCGCCATCGGTGCCGGCACTGATGTTGCCATTGACGCAGCCGATGTGGTCCTGATGAACTCCCGGCTCTCCGATGTGCCCGCCGCCATCCGGCTGAGCCGCGCCACCCTGCGCAACATCCACGAAAACCTGTTCTGGGCGTTCATCTACAACATCATCGGCATCCCGCTGGCCGCCGGTGTGTTCATCCCCTTCGGCCTGACCCTGAACCCCATGTTCGGGGCTGCGGCCATGAGCCTTTCCAGCTTCTGTGTCGTGAGCAATGCCCTGCGGCTGAACCTGTTCGACCTGCACAGCACCAAACACGACCGCAAACCCAAGTCTGCCGCCCTGCCCGCTGCCCCCGTGCAGCCTGCAGCGGCTGAAAATACTGCCGAACCCGTTTCGGCTCCCGTTGTCAAGGAGGACAATGCCATGAAAAAGACCCTGCATGTTGAAGGTATGATGTGCTGCCACTGCGAAGCCCGCGTGAAAAAGGCGCTGGAAGCCCTGCCCGCTGTGGACGAGGCCGTGGTCAGCCATGAGGCCGGTACTGCCATCGTCACCCTGAACGCCGAAGTTTCCGACGCAGACCTGAAGAAGGCTGTTGAGGATCAGGATTACAAGGTGACCGGCATCGAATAACGGATGCGCAAAAAGCAGCGCCCTGTTTCCCATTGCGGGAGACAGGGCGCTGCTGCTTTTTCTGGATTCTTTGGGGATTGGGATCACACCCAGCTGAGGATGCTTTTGTGTTCAGACTCGTACTGCTTCAGCGCAATGGCCTGCTGGTAAGCATCCAGCACCTGCTGGGCGAAATGCTCTGCCGAGTAGCGGGCCGCGGTGGCCAGAGCGTTCTGGTGCAGCTGCCCGCGCAGGGCGGGGTCCGAGATGATGGTGTTCAGTGCCGATGCAAACTCGGCTTCGTCCTTCCACTGCCAGCCGTTGAAGCCGTTTTCCACCACGCCATCCAGGCAGGGGTCCGCGCGGCAAAGCACCGGCAGACCACAGGCCATGCCCTCGAAGTAGGTCAGGCCCTGGGTCTCGCTCTGGGAGGCGCTGACGAAGATATCGCCCACGCGGTACCATCGGGGTACCTCATCTGGCTTGACCATGCCCACAAAGCGGACACGGTCGGTCAGCTTCAGCTCCTTTGTCAGTGCTTCCAGGTCAGGCCGGGCGGGGCCGTCGCCCACGAACACCAGCCACGGGCGGTTCTCCTCCGGCTGCGCGGCCAGCAGACGCACCAGCTGGGCGTGGTTCTTCTCGGCAGCCAGACGGCCCAGCGAGAGCAGGACGGTATCCCCTTCCGGGATGCCCAGCTCTGCCCGCATCCGGGCCTTTTCCTCGCCGTTGTCCTGCGCCGGGCCAAAAGCGGTCAGGTCGATGCCGGTGGGCACTGTGACCACCGGGCAGCTGACCCCGTAGCGGTTGAGCATGGCGCGCACCTTTTCGGTGGGGGCCAGCATGAGGGAGCAATAGCCCGAGAGGATGCGGGTGGCCTTTTCGGCAGTCATCCGGCCCAGACGCTCACTGAAGAAAAGGTACTGGGTATAATCCTCGTAGACAGTATGGTAGGTATGTACCACCGGGCAGTGGCACCGGCGGGCCACCCGCTGTGCCAGCATAAAGGTAGAAAACTCGCTTTGCGTATGGATGACCTCCGGGCCCCAGGCTTCCAGCTCGTCCAGCCAGTGGGAGATGGGCAGAGCGCCCGCCGCACTGATCCGCACGCCCGGGTAGACCCGCTCCGCGCTGATGCTGCCCACATACAGGATGCCGTTTTCCTCATGGGAATGGCCATTCTGAGCAAGGGTCACCACCCGCACGTCATGGCCCAGCGCCAGCAGCTGGTGGTACAGCAGCTCCACCGAGCGCACCACACCGTTGACCATCGGGGACCATGTATCTGATGCAAGAAGAATTATCATTGGAACACCTCAGATTACCGCATAGAATAGGGGTTATGTTCTCTGTTCTATCCTTAATACGTTTCAGAGCCGCAGAATCTTGCAGATCCGCCCTGATTTTTTCAAAATTTTTCCGGTTTCACCACCGAGACCGTCTCCACGCCGTAGGCTGCGAAAAGCTCCAGCGCCGCCGGGCCGATCCCCTCGCCGCTGACGACAATGGGGATGGCGGGCGGACAGGAAACGGTGGGCAGAGCGCAGACCCTGCCCACCGCAGACCCTGCCGGGATGATCTCCTGCGGGGCAAACACGGCCTGCCGCACGGTCAGGCGGGGCTCTGCCTGCCGGGCCAGCGCACAAAACGCCTCCCGGTGCTCGGCAGGGGATTCTGCCGGGGGGATGCCCCGCGCACAGAGTTCTGCCAGAGCCGCTTCCAGCCGGGCCATGTCCTCCGCCGGGTTTTCCGGGGTAAACATCAGCACAAGGTAGCGGGGGTCGGCATATTCGCACTCCATTCCGTTTTGCCGCAGATGGTCGGCCAGTGCCTGCCCGGTCAGGCCCAGCGCCGCCGCATCCAGCGTCAGCTTCATGGGTTCCCGGGCGGGGCCGTCCAGTGCCAGCGGCAGGGCCGCGCCCTGCCCGGCAGCCAGCGCGTTCAGGCGGGCACGCAGAGCAGCCAGCCGGTCACAGCACTCCTGCAGGCGTGCCGGGTAATCGGCGGAAAGCAGCCGGTTGCAGGCATCGAGAGACTGCAGGATCAGATAAGACGGGCTGGTGGAGCCGAACAGCGCCAGCGCGTTGCGCACGGTGCTTTCCTCCTGCACGGGGGCCTTGGGGCCCAGATGCAGGTAGGCTCCCCCGGTGAGCACCGGCAGGGTCTTGTGGCCGGAGTCACAGCAGGCCGCCGCGCCCAGGTCAATGGGGTGGCGGCTCCCGCCGGGCAGAAAGCGCAGGTAGGCCCCGTGGGCGTTATCCACCAGCAGGGGCACGCCGTGAGCATCGCAGACGGCAGAGAGGGCCGCGATGTCCTGCATCCCTCCCAGGTAATCCGGGCTGGTCAGGTAAACGCCGAAGGGTGTTCTCCCCTGCCCGGCCAGCTCCTCAAGGGCGGCGGAAAGGGCCTGCACCGTTACCGGGCAGCTGCACAGCGCGCCGGTATCCTCCGGTGCGGGCCAGAGCCACCGGATGTCGAAGTCCAGCAGGGCCGCCGCGTAGAGCAGGGCTTTGTGGGCGTTGCGGGCCGCCAGCAGCACCGGGCGCTTGCCGGTGCGGGGCGCTCCCTGCATAGCAAGGCAGAGCATGGCCCGGATGCACTGGGAAGAACCCTCGGTGCTGTAATAGGTGTGGGCCGTGCCGAACAGCCGGGTGGCGTTGGCCTCGCTCTGCGCGATGATGCCCTCGGCCTCGTAGAGCTCATCGGCCCCCCGGATCTCGGTGATATCCCACGGCTCACAGCCCAGCAGGCTTTGCCCCTTATGCCCCGGCATGTGGAGCCGGGCGGTGCCGGACTGGGCGTACCGCCGCACAAAATCGACGATGGGGGTGGTCATTTATTCGCAGGCCTCGCCGTCGGCGCAGGCATTGCAGGTGGAGCCCAGCTGGATGGGCACTTCGATGCCCTGTGCAGCCAGCTCCTGATTCTGAGCCACCTGGATCATAATGGCGCACTCCATCCGCTTGCGGAACAGCTCACAGCCGTACTCGTACACGCCGGTAATGCTGCCGGTTGCGTGGTAGGAGTTGGCTGCACAGCCGCCGGAGCAGTAGAGCTTTGCCCAGCAGTCCTGGCACTCCTTGCGGGCGTAGGCGTTGCAGTGCTTGAACTCGTCCCGGACTGCCGTGTTGGTGACACCCTTCCAGATATCACCCATCAGGTACTTGGGATCGCCCACGAACTGATGGCAGGGATACAGATCGCCCCAGGGGGTCACAGCCATGTACTCGGTGCCGGAGCCGCAGCCCGAAATGCGCTTGTAGATGCAGGGGCCGCCGGTCAGGTCGATCATGTAGTGGTAGAAGGTGAAGCCGCGGCCCTCACGGTTCCGCTTGATCATCTCCTTGGCCAGGATCTCGTACTGCTCCTTCAGGATGGGCAGATCTGCCTCGGTCAGAGCGCTGGGGTCACTGGGGTCGCAGACCACGGGCTCCATGCTCAGCTCGGTAAAGCCCAGATCTGCCATGTGGAAGATATCGTTGGTGAAGTCGGTGTTGTAGTGGGTAAAGGTGCCGCGCATGTAATAGCCCTTATCGCCGCGCTTCTTCACGAACTCCTGGAACTTGGGCACGATGGTATCGTAGCTGCCATGGCCGGCGTAGTCCTTGCGGAAGCGGTCGTGGACTTCCTTGCGGCCGTCCAGGCTCAGGACCACGTTGTGGCACTCCTTGTTGCAGAAGTCGATGACATCATCGTCAATGAGCATACCGTTGGTGGTCATGGTGAAGCGGAAGTTCTTATTGTGGATCTTCTCCTGCTCACGGCAGTAGGCCACCAGCTTCTTGACCATATCAAAGTTCATCAGAGGCTCGCCGCCGAAGAAGTCCACCTCGAGGTTGCGGCGGCTGCCGGAATTCTCAATGAGGAAATCCATTGCCCGCTTGCCCACCTCAAAGCTCATCAGGGCACGCTCGCCCTGATAGCGGCCCTGCGAGGCAAAGCAGTAGGAGCAGTTCAGGTTGCAGGTGTGGGCCACATGCAGGCAGAGGGCCTTGACCACGGTGTTGCGGTTCTTGAAATCGAACGCGAGATCCTCATAGGTATCGGGGCTCCACAGCTTGCCGGATTCCTTCAGGCTTGCCACATCATCGATGCACTGGCGCAGGTCGGCCTCGGTCACGTCCTCACGGTCGCCGTACTTTGCCATCATGGCGGCAACGATCTCATCGGCGGTGTGGTCGGGGTACATGGCAATGACATCATACGCCACCTCATCCACCACATGCACCGAGCCGCTGCAGGTATCCAGCACGATGTTATAGCCGTTCAATTGATACTGATGTACCATTTTATTCTCCATTCCATTGTTACATAAAAAAATGCCGCCCGGCAAAGGCGGCATCCGATTTGCAGAAATTACTTGTTGCTGTTCTCGCACTTCTGGTTAGCCACGCCGCAGGAAGTCTTGCAGGCAGACTGGCAGGAAGTCTGGCACTCGCCGCAGCCACCGGTCACAACGCTCTTGGTCAGGTCACGAGTAGCGATCGTCTTAATACGTTCCATAATTAAAAACCTCTCTAGCTCCAAATAGTTGATACGCAGAACCACCTGCGCATTGTTATCTTGATATAGGATAGCACGGTTCAGGGATTCTGTCAAGATTTTTGTCGCATCTTCTGTGGGCAGTATTTTGTAGGCTGTACAAAGACGAAGCCTTACCCCACCGGCTGATACTTTTCCAATATTGTATGCAGCCCCAGCTCCCGGGCCTTGCCCAATAAGTACCGGTAGCGGGCCAGAAGGGCCTGCCGCTCATAGATGTGCTGTTCGATGAGGTCGGTGTCCACCTCAAGGTCGAACATCATCTCGTTCCGGTGCAGGCAGAACAGGCACTCTTTCAGCTCCTCCTCCAGCTCCGGGTGGTAGCGCTCGTGTTCGGTGTCCCGCGGGATGCGGGGCGAAAGCAGGGTCTTTTCCTTTTGTGTGGTCTGGGTCATGGCAGTTCCTCCTCTTTGTGCGTCTTTGCTTCTTCTGATTTCCAGTATATGCAAAGAGCACGAGAAGGATGACGGAATCAAGCAGCCCGCAAAAACTCCCGCGAAAGTGCGTCTCTTTTCCGATTTCTGCAAAAAATTTCAAAAAAGCGCTTGACAAAGCGGCGCTTTTTCCGTATAATAGCACACGTTGAGCGGCTCACCCCGCAAGACAGACCCAAGCTGATGGGGATTTGCATAGTGGTAGTGCGGTAGACTCTGACTCTACTTGTGGGAGTTCGATTCTCTCATCCCCAACCAAAAAGACATCCGAACACTCCGGATGTCTTTTTTTGTCGTATCCGGGTTATGGAGTGCACTCCGCCCTTGCACACGAGAGGAGTATTGGACATGGAAAACATCAAGAAAAACTTCGGTTTTGGCTGTATGCGCCTGCCCTTGAAGGATGGTGAGATCGATCTGGCTGAGACCAGCCGGATGGTCGATTATTTTCTGGAGCAGGGCTTCAACTACTTCGACACGGCCCACGGCTACCTTCAGGGCCGGAGCGAGACGGCGCTGAAGGCCTGCCTGACCAGCCGCCACCCCCGCGACAGCTACATCCTGACCGACAAGCTGACCGGCACTTTCTTCAAAACTGAGGCTGACATCCGTCCCTTTTTCCAGAGCCAGCTGGAAGCCTGCGGTGTGGACTATTTTGATTTCTACCTGATGCACGCCCAGAGTGCAATGTTTTACCAGCATTTCAAAAAATGCCGGGCCTATGAGACCGCTTTTGCGCTGAAGGCCGAGGGCAAAATCAAGCATGTGGGCATCTCCTTCCACGATCATGCCGAGGTACTGGAGCAGATCCTGACCGACTACCCGGAGATCGAGGTGGTGCAGATCCAGTTCAACTATGTGGACTACGACGACCCCGCCGTGCAGAGCCGCAAGTGCTATGAAGTCTGCCGCAGGCACGGCAAGCCCGTGCTGGTCATGGAGCCTGTGAAGGGCGGCAACCTGGTCAACCTGCCCGAAGAGGCCCGGAAGGTGCTGGACGAGCTGCACGGCGGCAGCCCAGCCAGCTATGCCATCCGCTTTGCGGCGGGCTTCCCCGGCATGATGATGGTGCTCTCCGGCATGAGCAGCATGGAGCAGATGAAGGATAACCTCAGCTACATGAAGGACTTCCAGCCCCTGAACGAGACCGAGCTGGAAGCCGTGAAGAAGGTGCAGTCGATCTTCCGCGGCATGAACCTGATCCCCTGCACCGCCTGCCGCTACTGCACCGACGGCTGCCCCAGGCAGATCGCCATCCCCGACCTGTTCGCCGTGATGAACACCAAGCAGATCTATCACGACTGGAACGCCGACTTTTACTATAATAATGTCTATACCGGCGCAGGCCGCCGGGCATCTGACTGCATCCAGTGCGGCAGGTGCGAAAAGGTCTGCCCTCAGCACCTGCCCATCCGCAGACTGCTGACTGAGATCGCCGCGGAATTTGACAAGCAGTAAATAAAAAGAGCGATACAGCAAACGCTGTATCGCTCTTTTTTCGTTAACGGTAGTTAGTAATTCAGACCGAAGCCGCTGCGGTAGTAATTGCCGTCGGCATCGCAGTAGGCGTAGCTGCCGCCCTTGACGTTGGCGAGGATGGCGGGATCAATGTACTGATCCTTATCGTAGCCGGGCACGTCGTTGGGAGAGGCGCAGATCTCGCGCACCACACCGTCGATCTCCTGCTCGGTGATGGCAATGACGGCGGGGTCAGAGACCATGGTCAGGCTCAGCTTGCCGGTGGGGGCAAAGTCGCCGCTGATGACATCGACCTGAGCGTTCAGGGCGTTGTTCAGGGCAACGGCGCTGACGGTGTACTGGATGGTCAATGCGTCGCAGTAGGGCTCCAGCTTGTCCAGCAGCCAGGGGTTGCAGACCACGCAGGTGCCAACCATCTTGCCGCCGCGGGCATGGATGGCATCGGCCAGTTCCTTGATCTTCTCCACGTCTTTCAGGGTGACAACGGTGACCTTGTTGCCGGTCTTTTTCTGGCTCTTGTTGCGCTCGCGCTCGTCGGTGACGATCTCGCCCATCTCGATGACGGGCATTGCGTACTGGTTGAACACCAGACCGTTGCTGATGGGCCAGACGTGCAGGTAGAGCACATCGGCCTCCTCCGGGGTGGCCACCACGGTGTAGCCCTTCTTCTCAAAGGCTTCCGTCAGGGTCTTGCGCAGAGCGGCATCCTCGTCCGTGTTGCCCAGACCGGCACCCATGGCCTGTGCCATCTGTGCAAAGCCGGAGTCCACACCCTTGAAGGTGACGATGCAGACCTTCTGGCTCTTGGCCAGAGGCAGGAGCTTCTCGTGGTTCTTGACCAGAACAACAGCCTTCTGGTTGGCCTCGTAAGCCTTCTTCTTGGCACCATCGAAGTTATCCACGCGGGCCTGATCGGCCTTGTCGGGGTCGAGGTAGGGGTTATCCACCCGCTTGGTGCGGAACAGGCTCAGCAGACGGTTGTAGCTGGCGCGGTCCAGATCTGCCTTGGGCAGCAGACCGTCCTCCACAGCCTTGACGATGTTCTCGGGGTCGGTGTTGCCGCCGATGACATCGGTACCGGCAGAGATGGCCTTGGCGTAGCGCTCAGGCTCGGTGAGGTTCTCCACGCCGTAGATCTGAACGGTGGTGATGCCGGAGTCGGAGTTGACATAACCGTCAAAGCCCATCTTGTTCCGGGCCAGATCGGTGATCAGCTCCTTGCTGTAAGCGCTGGGCACTTCCTCGGTGCTGGTGATCTCGCCCCGGTAGGTCTGGGGCACGGCACGGCCATCGGTGGCAATACGGGAGTAGTCCGGCATGATGGAAGAGACCTTGTGGTCAAAGGCGCGCTGGAACGGGGGCAGATGATACTTTTCCATTGAGCCGGGGGTGCGGTAGATGCGCCACTGGCCGATGGGCACATGGGGCTCAAAGCCATTCTCAGAGGGGGCATCGCCGGGGAAGTGCTTGATGGTCAGAACAACAGAACCCTCGTTCAGGCCGTTGTCGCCATCCTGATAGCCCTTGACCAGAGCCTCGGCAATATCGCTGGTGACATCGGGACGCTCGCCGTAAGTACCGGAGGTACGGGGCCAGCGGGGGTCAGAGGTCACATCGACCTGAGGGCCGTACATGATGTTCAGGCCCTCGGCCTTCATCATCTTGCGGTCGGTCTGGGCCATCTCATAGACCATGTCGGTGTTGCCGTCGCCAATGACAGCCGCGCCGATGCCCAGAGAGTCCGGGTAACCGATGTTGATGGGGTTGGTGTGGAGAGAGTACGGAATGGCCACGCCGCCCTTGCAGGCCTCGTATTCCAGCATCTGGGTGCCGGCGTTGTGGTACAGGGCCACCATGCCGGCCTCGCAGCGCATGTCACCGCGGTAAACACCGGCGGCAATGTGCTTTTCCAAAACGTGGCTGTCATCAATGCTGACGGTCATGCCGGGCAGAGGGCCGGGCATGGGCTTTTCACCGGGGTTGTGGTGCTTGTAGATCTTGCCCAGCTCCAGCTTGCCTTCGGCGTTGGTGGCCTCGGCACGGGTGGGCACCACAGGGCTGTTGAACAGGGTGTTCAGCACAAGGCCTGCCTGCTGATCCAGCCGCAGGTGCTTGACCATATCCTCAGCGCGCTGCTCAGGGCTCAGCCGCCAATCCTTGTAGGGAGCCAGCTCGCCGCTGTTGTCCAGATCCTTAAAGTACAGGCCGTCCTTGACGATCACGCCGCAGGTGGTCACACCGATGTCGGGGCCGTTGACGTTGTGGAAGATGACCGGCTCAAGATACTGGTCAATGATCTGCTCCCCCTCTTCCAGAGCGTAGGGTGCAGGGATCACGCCGTCTTTGGCATCTGCCCACTGGTCGGCGCTGGTATACCGTGTCTGCATAATGTTTCTCCTTTGTTTCTGTGCCTGCCACAGCACAGCTGATATATTACTTGCCCGTTTATTATACTTCCAGTGCAGATCGTTCGCAAGCAAACAAATAAAAAAGTCACAAACTTTGGCGTAGTATACAAGGATGCTCTTCCGGATTTATGCAACTTTCCCCTATCCTGATCCACAAACCGGGTTCGTTTCCTGCTGACAATGCTGCTTAAAAATAACCCTCTCCGTCAATGCCTGCGGCGTTGACGGAGAGGGTCGTATCCTTAATTTACCAGATCATCTGGATGCGGCCTGCGCCGTACGGGTCCTCGTAGTTGAGCAGGTAGCCGGGGTAATCGGCCAGCGGGCTGTTGGCGCTTGCCAGATGCGGCAGACCGTTGGCATCCACGCCGCCGAACATGGCTGCGTAGCTGGACATGACAAGGTAGTCCTCAGAGACATAGTCCTTGATGAGAGTCGCGCCATCGAACATGGCAAAGCCATCGCCCAGATTGCGCAGGGTGTAGTTCATGCCGGCCAGAGCGTAGGTGGCGTTCGGGTCAAGGGGCTGATAAGTACCGGTGGTCTTGTCGTAGATCTCCACATTGCTGACACGCGGGGTGGCGGCGCTGCCGGTCCAGACGTTCTTGTCGTTGGTCTGAACGGTGTTGGGGATCATGGGGTGGATCGTGTACCTGGCACCTGCCACCTGCAGGAAGCCGCCGTTCTCCTTGCCCTCAGCACCGGCAAAGCGGGCACCAAACTCCAGAGCGTCCTGGATCTGCTGGCCAGTCACGGACATCAGGCAGGCCACGTTGCCAAAGGGGCTGACGGTCTTGCAGGTCTTGAAGCTCCAGGGGCCAGCCTCCACATCGGTACGGATGCCGCCGCCGTTCATAATGGCGATATCACAGTGGAGCTCCTCGATCTCGTTGAAGTAGGTGTAGATGCCGTCGGCCACGAAGTCGCCGAGGTTGGTCTCGCCAGAGCGGATGCGGCGCTTGCCGGTGGCGGGATCGTTGATGTAGAATTTGGTATCGCCCACTGCAATCTCCTCGCCCAGCATATCGTCCACTGCGCTGATCCAGTTGGAGGCGGTGGCGGCCACGGCAGCATCCAGACCCTCGTAGGTGTCGATGAGCTCAGTGGTGATGGTGCCGTCCGCGCCCACAGTCATCTTGCCGATGTTCTTGAAGTAAGAACCGGTCTGGGTCAGGGTGACTGCCTTGCCGGAAGCATCGGTGACCTGCTTGTTGGCCATCACGGTGTGGGAGTGGCCGTCGATGAAGGCGGTGAAGCCGTGGGTGTGTGCAATGACTTCCTCACTGGTCCAGGGAGAGGAGGAGGGGTCAACGCCCAGATGGCCCAGACCGATGATGGTGTCAGCGCCCCAGAACTCAGCCTTGTCGATGGCTTCCTGAACGGCATCGTAGAGCTTCTGGCCGTCCTCGCCGCCCAGAATGTCGTAGATGTACTTGGTCTGGGCATCGTTCATAAAGTAGGCCGGGGTAGACTTGGTGAAGGTCTCGGGGGTGGTCACGCCCACAAAGGCGATCTTGCGGCCGCCCACAAAGAAGAACTTGACGCTGGGCAGGACATTGAAGCCAGTGCGCAGATCGACCCAGTTGCAGGAGACATAGGGGAAGTCGGCTTCCCGGAGCACAGCCTTGGCGCGGGCCATGCCGTAGTCGAACTCGTGGTTGCCGGGGGTGGCCAGATCGTAACCGGCCTCGTTCATCAGCTCGATAATGGTAGCGCCGTCATCCATGGAACCGTAAGCGGTGCCCTGGATATGGTCGCCTGCATCCACCAGCAGCACATCCCGGCCGGTATCCTCGATGCTCTTTTTCAGGGCAGCAATGGCGGCATAGGTGGGCTTGGGGGACTTGTTGTCGATATAGGTGTGGACATCGTTGGTGTAGAGGATGGTCACATCCGCTTTGTCACCAAAGAAGCAATTGGTCTCCTCCGCAAAGGCGGCGGGTGCACCGACAGAAACTGCGGTCAGTGCCGTGGCAGCACCGGCAGCCTTGATAAAGCTGCGGCGGGTAATGAGCTGTTTCACAGGGAAAGACCTCCTTTGATTCAATACGCTCTTTCAGCCCTCTCCTTCCATGCTGTGCAGCGTTGTTTTCCCTTTTGGGGAACTGGCGGGCTTCAGCAAGACCGAGAGGGCTGTTTGTTACCTAAATCTTAACATAGAACCCCAGTTTCCGCAAGGGATTTTTGTAAAATTCGTGTCAAGGAATCCCACAATAGTCATACTGTTTTGGTAAAACGTTTGAAAATTCCGAGAAAAAGGGCAAAGCCCCGCATCCCATGGAAAGGGTGCAGGGCTTTGCCGCATTCAGAAAAGAGGGTCAGAGGATCGGGGGACGATTCTCAGACAGCATCAGATGGCATGGTATTCCTTGAGGAACTTCTCAAGGTCGGTGCCCTCGATCTTCTTGAGCACTTCCTTGAGGGCCACCCGCTGGATGAAGGGCAGATCCAGATCAGTGATCTTCTTGCCGTCACGCAGTTTGACCGTTGCATCGATCAGGCTGCGGACATCATAGGTGCTGCCCCAGACCCCGGGCACGCCGCGGTCGATGTTGAGCAGGGTGTAAACCGCTTCCATACCGGTGCGCATGGAGTACTCGGTGGTGAAGATGGTGTCACGGCCGGTCTCGGCAAACTGGCCCAGGAAGGCGAAGTTGACAGCGCCCTTGGGCACGATGTCGGGGCGGTCGCCGAAGGCACGGGGCATGAAGAAGGCATCGATATAGGGCATCATCACAGGCACGGTGTTGGCGCTGTGCTCAGCCAGCTCGGCAATGTCCTCCTCGGGCACGCCGATGTGATACAGCCACTCCATGCAGATCTCGCGGCCGGTGCAGTCGCGCATGGGCTTCTTGACGTAATCGCCGGGCTTATCGCTGAACAGGCCGTAGACCCAGACGCAGAGCTGGTTCTTGGGCTGGTCACGGAACTGCTGCTGACGGTTCAGGGTCCAGCTGAGCAGCCAGCTGGAATCCTTGACCGTGACGATGCCGCCGGTGACGGTGTGGCCGCTGAAGGGGTCACGCTTGCAGATTTTCTTGATATACTGGGGGATCTTGTCGTCCAGGGTGGTGATGGTGGCGCTTTCCCAGTTGGACAGCTCCGGCTGAGAGCAGAACTTTTCGGGATGGCCGAAGGAGGGATCCTGTGCGGCGATCTTCTTCCACAGATCCCAGCCGTTGCCCGGCTTGATGGTGGGATCAAAGCCTGCGGCCTTGTCCTGAGAGCCGATGGTGCAGCTCTCCACGCAGCCGCCGTTGGTGATGAAGAGCAGGTCGTTCTCGGTGAGGTCGATGGTCCTGCTCTCACCCTTGTGATCCACGGTCACGCTGCTGGCCTGCTTTTTGCCGCCCTCGATCCGGAACTGGACATCGGTGACCTTGGTCTCGTACTGGAAGTCCACGCCGTGATCCTTCAGGTAGGTGACCATGGGCAGGATGATGGACTCGTACTGGTTGTAGCGGGTAAAGCGCAGGGCGGTGAAATCGGGCAGACCGCCGATGTGGTGGATATAGCGCTTGAGGTAGAGCTTCATTTCCAGCGCGCTGTGCCAGTTCTCAAAGGCGAACATGGTGCGCCAGTACATCCAGAAGTTGGAGGAGAACACCTCATCGTCAAAGATATCGGTGATCTTTTTATCCTGCAGCTGCTCGTCCGGGGTGAAGAAGAGCTTCATGATCTCCATGGCACCCTGATCGGAGATGGCGAACTTGCCATCGGTGTGGGCATCCTGGCCGCGGTTGACGGTGGCACGGCAGAGGGACTTGTTGGGGTCCTCCTTGTTCAGCCAGTAATACTCGTCCAGCACGCTGGCTCCCTCGGTCTCCAGAGACGGGATGGAGCGGAGCAGGTCCCACATGACCTCGAAATGGTTGTCCATCTCACGGCCGCCGCGCATGACATAGCCGATATCGTACTTGTAGCCGTCACAGGCACCGCCGGGCAGCGGGTCCTTCTCAAACACATGGATGTGGTCGCCCTGCATCTGGCCGTCACGGACCAGGTAGCAGGCGGCAGTCAGGGCCGCCAGACCGGAGCCGATGAGGTAAGCAGATTTATTGTCAACGCCCTCAGGCTTTTTGGGGTGTGCAAATGCTTCGTAGTTGCCACTGGAATAATACATACTGGGAACCTCCTGTAGATCATATTGGGAAGACCGCGTTCATGGTTCTGTGTCGTCTTCCCTTTCGTTGTGCCTAGTATACCCCAGTGGTTTTTTCAGAACAACAAACAAATCCTGAACAGTGTATAAAATTTATACAAAACACAACCATTGTCGGAAATATGACGAAACTGTGTATAACCCCCCAGTCACCTGCGGTGACAGCCCCCGCTAATAGGGGGGCCTTTGGCATTGCATAAAGCTTTGCAAGTCCCCCTTTCCGCACAGACTGCACCATTATGCCAAGGGCTCCCCTACTAGGGGAGCTGGCGCAAAGCGCCTGAGGGGTTTAGTCCAACAAAAAAAGCGCTCACCCTCCAGGGAAGGTGAACGCTTGCGTTTCTTTATCAGTTATTTTGTTTCGGGTGCCACCTCAAAATCGACCTTGCCAAGGTTGATATCGGCGCGGACGATGGTGATCATCATGCTGTCGCCCAGGCTCCAGGTCTTGCCGGAGGCGGGGTCAGAAAGGCGGATGCCCTCGGTGAGGGTGGTGCCGGTGGCGGTCAGGCTGGAAGTAGGCACAAAGCCCTCCACGCCGTTCTCCAGCTCCACGAAGATGCCGCGCTGGGTCACGCCGGAGATGATACCCTCGTAGCACTCACCCAGATGGCGGCGGGCATACTCGGCCTTGTAGTAGTCCTCGGCCTTGCGCTCGATCTGAACGGCCAGCACTTCCCGCTCGCTGGACTGTTTGGAGGCCTTCTCCGCGAAATCAGTGTAGCGGACGATCATGGTCTCCTTGTCGGTGCCGCTGAGCAGGTCGGTCATCATGCGGTGGATGGCCAGATCCGGGTAGCGGCGGATGGGGCTGGTGAAGTGGGCGTAATCCTTGAGCACCAGACCATAGTGGCCCTTGGGCTTTTCCTCATAGCAGGCCTTGGACATGCAGCGGAGCATTCCGGTGTTGACGATCTGCTCAAACGGGGTGCCGCGCACGCCTTCCAGAATGGCGCTCAGCTCCTTGGGGGTGGGCACTTCCTTGGCAAAGTGGTCGTTGATGCCGCAGGCCTGCAGCAGGCTGTGCAGGCGCTCCAGCTTCTCGCCGTTGGGCTCCTCGTGGACACGGTAGACAAAGGGGATCTGCTTGACCCGGGCAAAGTGGGCGGCGCACTGGTTGGCCAGCAGCATGAACTCCTCGATCATGGCCTCGCTCTCGCCGGAGGTGCGCTTTTTCACATCGATGCAGTGGCCGTTCTCATCCAGGATGAGCTTGACTTCCCCGCTCTCGAAATCGATGCAGCCGCGCTCCTTGCGCAGGCGGGCGCGGTGGGCGTACAGCTCCTTCATGGCGGGCAGCTGATCCAGCACCTCGGCGTACTTAGCCTGCGTCTCGGCATCGGCAGTGCCGGCCAGCAGGGCGTTGATCTCAGAATACACGCCCTTGACCCGGCTGCAGATGATGGACTTGACGAACTTGTAGTCGGTCAGATTGCCGTCCTGATCCAGACGCATCAGGCAGGAGAACGCCAGGCGCAGCTCCTTCTCGTTCAGGGAGCAGATGCCGTTGGAAAGGCTCTTGGGCAGCATGGGCACGACCTGATCCGCATAGTAGACCGAAGTGGCGCGGTTGAAGGCCTCCTCGTTCAGCTCACTGCCGGGCTTGACGTAGTGGGAGACATCGGCGATGTGAACGCCCAGCTCATAGCCGCCACCAGGGAGCCGGGTCAGGCTGACGGCATCGTCGATATCCTTGGTCTCGGCGCTGTCGATGGTGAAGATGGGCAGAGCGCGCAGATCCATGCGGCCCTTGCAGTCCTCCTCAGACACGGTCATGTCCTCGAACTTCTTGGCCTCGTCCCGCACCTTCTCGGGGAAGCGGGTGTGGATGTCCTTGGCATAGAGCAGGGCCTTGGCGCAGCGCTTGGCCTCCTCGCAGCTGCCAAAGCGCATGGAAACCCCCACGCGGTGATCCTCCTGCCGGGTCCCGCGCTGCAGGATCTCCACAGCCACCTTGTCGCCGTCCTTCGCGCCGCCCTCGCAGTCGCGCTGGATGGTCATGGAGATGGCCGGGCAGTCATCGGGCACGAACTTCAGGCGGCCCTCGATGCGGCGGACAGTGCCCACCAAGTCGTTCTTCTGCTCGAGCACGGCAAGGATCTCGCCCTCATCGCTGCCCTCCACCCGGGGGTGGGCAAACTTTTCCACCAGAACGGAATCGCCGGGCATGGCACCGCGGGTGAAGCGGCCCGGGATGAAGATATCGCCGGATTCATCCTCCAGCATCACAAAGGCAAAGTTCTTGCCCAGCTTGACCACCTTGCAGGGCAGGGCCTTTTCGGCACGGCCGGAGCGGGCAGTGAAGAACACGCCGGACTTCTGGCAGACCACAGCGTCGTGCACCAGCTCGTCCAGAGCCTCCATCACCTTGCGGTCCGCGGCACGGTCGCCGCCGAACTTTGCCTTGAGGTCCTTGACCATGCAGGGCTGGTTCTGGATGGCATGTTCAATTTTATCGCGTAATGACATATTTTTCTCCTTAACACTTTTCCGGCATTCTCCAATGGAACCCGGACAACTTCTTTCCCACGAGAGGTTTAGACAGAAAAACAGCCCCGCCTTACACGGGGCTGTACACGAGTGCTCAGGCCAGACGGCTGGCGAACACACAGGCCAGGATAGCCACCACAAAGAACACGATGCCTGCAATGCGGGTCACCTTGGCCAGCATCTGATCCGCAGGGGTCAGGCGTGCATTGTTGGCACCGCCCACACCACCGTTGATGGCACCGGCCAGACCCTGACCGTGGGTGTGCTGCATCAGGGTGAGGAGGATGATGACGGCCGAGACGACCAGCAGGATGGCACCGCCGACGATTTCAATGACAGACATGGATGGAACGCTCCTTTTATCTTTAGTTTCATAGAGACTGCATACAAATACAAGTGTATGATAGCACAAAAACCCGGGAAATGCAAGAAAAACCGTGGGCTACGGGGCCAGAATTTCCAGCCCTGCCGCCACCCGGGCAAAGATGGCCGCGCTGGAAAAGGCAGGCTCAGCCTGCGTGTCCTGCAGCACCACGATGGTATAGCGGGGCTGCTCTGCCGGGACAAAACCCGCAAACCAGTAATTTTTTAGCTCTGTACCGCCGGAAAACTGACCGGTCTGGGCCGTGCCGGTCTTGCCTGCCGCGGTCTGGCCGGGCAGGGCGGCCTCATGGCCGGTGCCCCCGGCCACTACACCCGCCAACAGGGCCTGCAGGGCGGCGGCGGTGCGCTTTGTGAGCACTCGCCTGCTCCGGACATGGGAAAGCGCCGTGAGGGGTGTGCCGGTGGCCTCGTCCAGAGTGGTCTCCAGCAGCAGCGGGGTGCGGCAGATCCCCCCGCAGGCAATGGTGTTCATCATGGCGGCGACCTGCAGGGGAGATGCCAGCAGCTCCCCCTGCCCGAAGCAGAAATTGGCGTAGGCCCCGCTGGACGCAAGAGCCTCCCGCTCCGGCAGGACCCCCGCCGCCGTGTGCAGGGCATCGGTGAGCGGGATCGCCTGCCCGAAGCCCAGCTGCTCTGCCATGGCGCGGACGGCATCGGCCCCCAGCGCCTGCCCCAGCCGGATGAAGTAGCCGTTGCAGCTCTTTTCCAGCGCGCCGGCCAGATCCACCTCACCATGGGGGATGCCGCCCGCACAGCGGAAGATCCGGCCATCCACCGCGCACCAGCCGGGGCAGGTGTAGACAAAGCCGCTCTCCCCTGCCTCCAGCGCCGCTGCCGCCACCACCGGCTTGAACACCGAGCCCACGGCATAGCACTGAAACGCCCGTTCCAGCAGGGGGCTGTCCGGGGCGTTCAGGCTGGCCGAAATGTTTTCCGGATCATAGCCGGGGCGGCTGACGCAGGCCCGCACCTTGGCGTTGGCGGTGTCCAGCACCAGGATGCAGCCGCTCTGCATCGTCTCGTTGGCCACGGCTTCGGCGGTCTGCTGGATCTCCCGGGAAAGGGTCAGCTGCACCCCCACGGCCCCGCTGTCGGCGGGGGTGAGGACGGGCTCGGCCCGCAGCTTTCCCTGGGCGTTGACGGTGCAGAGCAGGGTATCCCCCGCCCCGCTGCCGGTGAGCAGTTCGTCAAAGGCGGCTTCCAGCCCGGCAGCACCATGGCCCTCGCCATCGAGATATCCCAGCAGCTGCACTGCCAGCGGGGCGGCAGAGCTTCGCCGTGCCGCTGGCCAGCAGGAAACGCCCAGCGCGGAAACATCCCGGTCCACTTCCAGCAAGAACGGGGATGCGGCGTTCCGCTTCTGGTAGAGTGCCGCCTGCCCGGCGGCATCGGTGTAGGCGAACAGGCGGGCATAGCTGCCCTCCCCGGGCACGCAGAGGGCCATCCAGCGGGTGGTCTGCCCCGTGAGGAGCTGGCCCCTGTAATCATAAAAATTGCCCCGCCGGGGGGGCAGGTGGAGGGTGACCACGCTCTGCGCCGCCGCCCGGGCCCCGTAGGCCGTGTCGGAGCAGAGCCAGTACAGGCGGCAGACCACCGCCGCAAAGCAGAACAGCAAGGCCCCATACAAGGCCAGCACCCGTTTGCCGGACATGAAAACGCCCCCTCTCCCGCTTAGGATGGGCAGGAAAGGGGGCGTTGATGCGTTCAGGAGCAGATTTTTCGGACGAGCTCAGCGGCGCGGGCGGCATCCTCGGCCGTGGCGACGCCGTTGTAGCGGGCTTTGAGGTAGATCTGGCGCAGCTCGGCCTCGGCGGCAAAGTCCATACCGAAAGCGCGGCCGGTCAGGTCAAGGCTGGTATCGCCCCGCAGGATGGTCACGCCGTGGCGCTGGCAGTGGTCCAGATAGATGGCATACTCCCGCCGCACCTTGTCCACCGGGCTGAGAAAAAGCCCGGGCCAGCGGCGGGCACGCTTGTGGGTGCTACGCCGGACAGTGGTGTCCGTGCAGGCAGTGTCCGTGTGCCGGAACTTCTGGCGCAGGAAATGCCGCACCGCCAGCACCGCACAGAGGACCGCCAGCAGGATACCGAGCACGGTCAGCATCGACATCCCGTCGATGAGCGGTTCTGCGTTCTCGGCGGCCTTTTGGGCGTTGGCGATGACCTCATCGGTAGAAACGATCTCGGTGCGCTCCAACGGTTTGGGCGGAAAGAGGGTGAAGAGCCAGTGGATGAACTGCAGGATGCCGTGGAACAGCCAAGTCACACCCTGCACCACAATGTTGTTCAAAAACAGCTGCAGCACCGGCACGATTCCGCCAAAGTAAACGGCAGACGCAGCCGCCTTTGCACCGGCAACCACAACACTGCGGCTGAGCAGGAACGGCCCTGCACACACTGCCGCCAGCACGCCGCCGGAAAGCAGCAGATAGCCCGGCCGGGTGGAAATCTCCGGGTCATGCCGGGTGGTGCGGTTGAACCCCACCAGAAGCACCGCTGCCGCCGTCGCAAAGGGCAGGGCCGCCGAAAGCACCGCGTTGGCGTTCCACAGCAGCATTGCCACTGCAAAGAAGGGCCATACCCGGCAGAGCCAGCGCAGGCGCTCGGCCTGCCGCACCGGCGAAAGGGTAAAATCGCCGGTGTAGGCCAGCAGCACCGGGTAGACTGCCGCCGGGAAGTAGCAGAGCTTGTCCGCCCCTGTAGGCAGGAAAAGCAGCGCCGCCGCGCTCAGGGCCGCAAGAGTGGTGCGGAGGGGACGGCTGCCCTCAAAGCAGGAGGCCAGACCAAAGCAGAGGGCAGGCCAGACCAGCACCAGCGGCATGGGTGTCCCACCGAAGCTGGCAGCAAAAAAGCCCGCAAAGGCATAGTAAAAGCTCAGATCACCTGCCAAGCGCAGGGTATGTAAGAACATCATGCGCCCGCCTCCCCTGTCTGGGCCGTCTCTGCGGCCATTTCCGGAGTGAGCACCAGCAGCGGAATGCCAGGCAGGGGCTGCACGGCAGCACGCACAGCTTCTTCCGGCTCCGTTGTCACCACGATGCAGCCGACCTGCTCCTGCGGGTGGTAGTATTCGGCGCAGAACCGCGCACAGGAAAGGGCGGTCTGCCCGGTGGCGCGGCCCAGAATTTCCAACACCCTGCGGTAGTGTTCGGGGCCGTAGCCCTGCGGGGTTTCCAGCGGTTTTCTCCACTCCTCACCGGAGAGAGCCGCATTGAGCAGCAGGTCAAAGGCAGCGTTTGCCGCAAAGCGGTAGGACACCGCCCTTTCTTCCAGCCTCCGGCAGATTGTGCGGGCCATGGAGTAGCAGAGCTCCGCCGGTTCCGGGTGGTCGTAATCCTTGGTATCCGCATGGACTAGCACCACTGCCCGGGGCTCAGTGGTGTAATCCCACTTTTTGACCATAAGCCCCTGCCCCCGGACGCTCTGCTTCCAGGCGATGGAGCGCATGGGGTCACCACTGGTGTAGGGGCGGTAACCCGCCGTGAGAATAGGATCCTCGTAGAGATAGCGGTTCACCGAAAGCTCGCCCAGAAAACCGCCCAGCATCTCCTCCAGTTCCGGCAGAGCGCACTCCCTGGGTGGAACAATGAGCTCGTGGAAGCCCCGCTCGGTGCGGGACTGTTCCACAAGACCCAGAAAGTCGCCGCCGATGACCTGCAACGGTTCCAGCACATAGCGGCCCCGGCGTTCCAGCCTGAGGGCGGTGGAGAAATCTGCCTCCTGCCCCGGGCGCAGCCAGGTGGTGAACCGCACCGTGTGGCCCCAACCTGTCTGATCCTGCGTAATGTGGTGCTCCGCGCAGGGAAGAAACTCCTTGTTCAGGTGGAGCTTTGCCGCCAGGAACATCTTCCAACGGGGGCCGCTGTTCCGGACAACGAGGTGGATCACGGCGGGCTCCCCGGCTTCCACAAGGTGATCCTCCACTTCCAGCCGCCCCTGCACATCGTCAAGGCTGTGGACTGTGCTGTAACGCTCCAGCCCAAGGGCTGTGGCCACCAATAGCAGCGCGAAGATGACGGCGCTCATTCCGCACTCTCCAGCGGCACAGTGATCTCGGCCAACAGCTTGCGCATCCGCAGAGCGGCGGCTTCGGCGTTCATGCTGCTGCCCAGAGAAATGCGGTGAGAAAGCACCGCCGGGGCCAGCCCTTTGATGTCCTCGGGGATGACGTATTCCCTGCCCTGCAAGGAGGCATACGCCTGCGCAGCCTGATAGAGCGCCAGCGCACCGCGGGTAGATACGCCGCTGACAAAGCCGTTCTGTGTGCGGGTGGCTTCCACGATGTCCATAAGGTAGTGCTTGACCTCCTCGGATACCTTGACCTCCCGGTAAGCCGTGCGGACGTATGCGGTCTCCTCGGGAGTGACGACGGCCTGCAGCTCGTTCAGCACGGTCTGGGCCGAGGGGCGGGAGAGCACCTCCAGCTCCTGCTCCCGGGTCATATAGCCCAGCGACAGCCGCATGAAAAAACGGTCCATCTGGGCATCTGGCAACGGGAAGGTGCCAAAGGATTCCAGCGGATTCTGGGTGGCCAGCACCATAAAGGGCTCAGCCAGGCGGCTGGTCACGCCGTCCACGGTAATCTGCCTTTCCTCCATGGCTTCCAGCAGGGCCGACTGGGTACGGGGCGTGGCGCGGTTGATCTCGTCCGCCAGCACAAAGTTGGTGAAGAGCGGGCCGGGCCGGAACTCGAACTCACCGGACTTCTGGTTGTAGAAATTGATGCCGGTCAGATCGGAGGGCAGCAGGTCGGGCGTGAACTGCACCCGTTTGAAGTCCCCGCCCACCGTGCGCGCAAATGCACGCAGAAGCATGGTTTTGCCGGTGCCGGGCTTATCTTCCAGCAATACATGGCCTCCGCAGAGGAAGCTGACCAGAATTTTCTCGGTAGCATCCTCCTTGCCCACAATGACGCGGGCACAGTTGGACACAACTTTTTCGCGGTAGGCGGTAAAAGCGGCAGTGTTCATTGGTGTTTCCTTTCCCAAAAACAATTTTTCTAAGTGTACTCTTGTTTGGAAAGGGTGTCAACAAAAAAGAAGGCAGAGCCTCCCGGGTGGGAAGTTCTGCCTTCTGCGGCGTATTGAATTGGTACGGGGAGCCGGTGCGGCTTAGTACATGCCGCCCTTCCAAACCACACTTTTGGAGCCGAATCACGAA
>ERZ809074.1537-NODE-1537-length-29584-cov-6.144197_pt1 | contig 29584 bp, 25 predicted proteins | sample MGYA00520795_ERZ809074 | MGnify/ENA primary metagenome ERZ809074 (study PRJEB31570, sample SAMEA3212989) | Homo sapiens | biome: human-gut; feature: human gut; material: fecal | place: Sweden | collected 2011 ...
TTAACAATCATCCGGATGCGGTTGACAAGAAGCTCCATGATGCTCAGATGTCGGCCACCCTCGCTGTCAAAATACTTCCTAATCGCTGATCAGGAGGGCACGGAGAAGATAAATGGGCACCCCATACCCGCTCGAAAAGAAAAATCAAATCCTCGGGAGAATCCTTTCCAAGGAGATTACGGTTGAACAGGCGCACCGAGTCGACAGATTTTGCGCACCGTTCACGAAAGTAAGAAACGGGGGTGTTCACGAGTTTGAGAACACCGATCACGCGGTTAAGAAATCTCAAGAAAAAACGGCCGGAAATGTATCCGGCCGTGAAAAGCGCAAAACCCGTGCGGTTAATCCTTGTTGTAGAACCTCTGAATAAAGGCTCGCACGCCCCGGGAGGCGGGCTGGTTTTCCACGCCTTCGGCCTGTTCGACCGCAAGGTTTTCTTCCGCGGTATTGCCCTGCCAGTAATCGGCGTGGGCAATGCCGAGTTTCTCGGGGTGGAAAACGGGTTCCGTGATTCCGTTTTTAAGCTGCGTTTCGTAGTCTTTGAGCGTTAAAAACGCGGTGTTGTGCAGACGCAGAATTGCAAGGATGTTCACCCAGGCCATGAGCCCGATGCCGATATCGGCACAAAGCCACACGATGCTTGAGGGCTTGATAGTGCATACGCCCACCGAGAAGATGAGAATTGCGCGTTCGATATAAAGCAGCCACGGTTTGTTAAGCGTGCGGTTGATGTACTTGATGTTGGTTTCAGCCATGTAGGCGTAGGCAAGAATCGTCGTAAACGCAAAGAAAAAGAGCGCGCACGCGACAAAGGGAGAGCCGAAATCGGGCATCACCGAGTCAATGGCTTTCTGTGCGTAAACCGGGCCCGCTTCGATACCGGTGAGGCCTGAAAACAAGGGCTTGCCGTCGGGGTTTATGACGTTGTAGCAGCCCGAGGAAAGAATCATGAGGCCCGTGGCAGTGCACACAAACCACGTGTCGATGTAGACGGAAAACGCCTGCACAAGGCCCTGCTTTGCCGGGTGCGAGACGCTCGCCGCCGAAGACGCGTGGGGACCGGAACCCTGGCCCGCTTCATTGGAGTAAAGCCCGCGCTTTACGCCCCAGCTCACAGCGGTACCCACGATACCGCCGAAAATCGAATCCATGCCGAAGGCGGACGTGAAAATCAGATGAAAGACCGCGGGGATCTTGTCGACGTTATAAAAGACCGTGATCAGAGCCACAACGATGTAGGAAAGCGCCATAAAGGGCACCACCACCGTCGTAAAGCTCGCGATACGCTTTAAGCCGCCAAACACGATGAAGCACAGCAGTGAGCAGATCAGCGCCGCCGAAATCGGGGTTTCAATCCCGAAGGCACTTTCCATTGCTGCGCCGATGGCGTTACTCTGAACGCCGGGGCAGAGGACGGCGGAGGCTAAAAGCGTAATGATTGCAAATACCCAGGCAAAGAATTTGCTTCGTGCACCGTGCTCAATATAAAAGGCGGGGCCGCCCGTGCATTCGCCGTTGATGCGCTCCTTGTAGATCTGGCCGAGCGTTGATTCCACAAAGGCACTGGAGGCGCCTAAAAACGCCACCACCCACATCCAGAAAAGGGCACCGGGGCCGCCGAAACAGATGGCGGTGGCAACGCCCGCGATGTTGCCGGTACCGACGCGCCCGGCAAGCGTCATCGAAAGCGCCTGAAAGGAGGAGACGCCGGAATTGTCGTTTTTGCGCTGAAACATGAGGCGCAGCATTTCGCCCACCATTCTCAGCTGCACAAACCGCGATCTCAGGGAAAAGTAGAGCCCGGTTCCTAGAAGGATATAAACGAGAAAGGGACTCCAGACAATCTCGTAAACCTGATTGGCAAACTCAGTCACAACAAAAGTCTCCGCTGTATTTATATTCGTTTTTTTATGAGGGCACCAAGGGCTGTGCCCTTGAAAGATCAAACGGCGAAAGCGCAAAGATACTGCGCTTTCGCCGTTTGTGCGTCAGGAATTAATGTTAGGCAAGGCCCGTGATTTTGCCGTCCTTCACATCAATCTGAAGCGCGGCCGGGACCTTGGGCAAACCCGGCATGCGCATGATGGAACCCGTCGTCACAACCACAAAGCCCGCACCGGCATTAAGAATGAGGCGCGCCACCGGCAGCGTAAAGCCCTTCGGGGCACCGAGCTTTTTGGGGTCCGCGGTAAGGGAGAAGGGGGTTTTGGCGATACAGACGGGGAGCTTGTCAAAACCAAGATCCGTGATGCGCTTTAAGTCCTTCTTGGCGGCATCTGACAGCGTGATGCCTGCCGCGCCGTAAACGCGCTCGGCCACCATCTTCGTTTTGGTGACGACGTCGGCGTCTTCGGGGTAGGCGTAGTTAAGGGGTTTCGGATCTCCCTCACAGGCTGCAAGCACCTCGCGGGCGAGGTCCTCGGCACCCTTGCCGCCCAAAGCAAAACCGTCGGAAAGCGCAATCCGCACGCCCTTCGCCTTGGCGCAGTCAAAGAGCACCTTGAGTTCGGCTTCGTCGTCCCCGGCAAAGTGATTCACGGACACCACAACGGCGGGCCCGAAAGCCTTGAGGTTGTCGATGTGGGCTTCAAGGTTGCAGAGCCCCTGCTTTAAGGCCTCCATATTGGGTTTGCCGATTTCAGGCAGCGCCACACCTCCGTGCCAGTGCAGCGCGCGAAGGCTGGTGACAAGCACAGCCGCAGAAGGCGTCAGGCCCGCAGCCCGGCACTTGATGTCGTAGAACTTCTCGGCACCGAGGTCTGACCCGAAGCCCGCTTCCGTAATCGCAAATTCACCCATCGTGAGTGCGGCTTTCGTGGCCGCGACCGAGTTGCAGCCGTGGGCGATGTTGGCAAAGGGGCCGCCGTGCACGAAGGCGGGGGTGCCTTCCAGGGTCTGCACGAGGTTTGGTTTGACGGCTTCAAGCAGCAAGGCCATCAGCGCGCCCGTGGCACCGAGTTCCTTACAGGTATAGGCCGTGCCGTCACGCTTGATGCCCACAACGAGCCGGTCAATGCGTGCGCGCAGGTCTTCTTCGCCCGCAGCAAGGCAAATCACAGCCATCAGTTCGCTCGCCGCCGTGATGTCAAAACCGGTTTCGGTGGGGATGCCGTTGGCGGGCCCGCCCAAGCCGTCAACAATGTTACGGAGCTGACGGTCGTTGACGTCCAAAACGCGCTTCCAGATCACTTCCTTGAGGTCTACCTGACCCTGGTGACGGGCGTTGTCAATCAAAGCGGCCAAAAGATTGTTTGCGGCCGTGATCGCGTGAAAGTCTCCGGTGAAATGCAGGTTGATTGATTCCATCGGCAGCACCTGCGAGTAACCGCCGCCTGCGGCGCCGCCCTTCATGCCGAAGACGGGCCCAAGCGACGGTTCTCTGAGCGCCAAAACCGCTTTTTTGCCGAGACGGTTCATGCCTTGCGCGAGAGCAATCGAAGTCGTGGTCTTACCGGACCCGGCGGGCATCCCGGACGTTGCCGTCACGAGAATGAGTTTGCCCGCTGCCTTACGGCAGGGCTTGAGGGTTACCTTGGCCTTGTCGCGCCCGTAGGGTTCGAATTCGGCATCTTCAAGGCCCCATTCGTGCGCAAGATCATCGATGCGTTTGAGTTTGGCGGCCTGGGCAATTTCAATGTCAGAAAGCATGTGCTGCTCCTTTAATAACAAAATAACGAAAAAACCGAAATCTTTTTGGACGCAACCGGACGCGGGCAGGGGGGCGCTTTGCAGACAGGCACGCGTGCGGGGTCAGAGTTAATTTTCTAAGTGTGCCATAGACCGCGCCGTTTGTCTGTAGAACTTTCGGGGTACAGTGCGTTTTGTGACGCAGTTTTGCGCCCGAAATCGTGCGTTTTGCCGAGGCGGGGCGGGCGTCGGCTTCGTATAATCGCGGACAGTTTGGAAAAAAGAAGGTGTGTTTTCTTTTTTCCGGTGCGTCCTGCCGGCCGAAGTGCCGCGCCCGACACACCCGAACCTCTTTTTTGCAGCGGAGTTCTCTGTGAAAGTATTAGTGACCGTCAAGCGCGTCGTGGACTACAACGTCAAGGTCCACGCCAAGGCCGATAAAAGCGGGCCCGATATTGAAGCGGCCAAGATGTCGATGAACCCCTTTGACGAAATCGCCGTGGAAGCCGCGGTGCGTCTGAAGGAAACGGGGGCTGCGGACGAAGTGGTGGCGCTTACCGTGGGGCCTGCGAAAGCCGTTGATCAGCTGCGCACCGCCATGGCAATGGGCGCAGACCGAGCAATCCACGTAACGCTTGAAGCCGCAGCGGACCCGGCTGCCGCAGCCCGCATCATTGCGGCGGTCGCAAAGAATGAAGCGCCGGACCTGATTCTCATGGGTAAGCAGGCCATTGACGACGACAGCGCCCAGGCCCCGGCCATGGTGTCTGCCATCCTTAATCTCCCGTTTGCCGCCTGTGCCGACGCCCTGCGCGTTGAAAACGGCACGGCCTTTGTGCGCCGGGAAACCGACGAGGGACTCATGGAAGTCTCGGCGGCATTGCCCTGCGTGGTCTCCGCGGACTTAAGGCTTGCCGAACCCCGCTACGTGACGCTTCCCAACATGATGAAGGCCCGCAAAAAGCCCGTGGAAACGCTTGATGCGGCAAGCCTCGGCGTTGATCTCACGCCCTCTGTGACGGTCATTGAGGCCGAAGACCCGGCCGCCCGCGCTGCCGGCCAGATGCTCGCAAGCGTTGATGAACTGATTGACGTTCTCAAAAACAAAGCCAAGGTTCTTTAAGACGGACGGGAAACGAAAATGACAGTACTTGTGATTGCCGAACACGATAACGCCGGTCTTAAGGGCGCGACGCTTTCTTTGGTGGCGGCCGCCAAAAAGCTCTCGGACACCGTGGACATCCTCGTTGCCGGTACGGGCTGCGGCGCTGCGGGTGAAGCCGCAGCGAAAGTTGCAGGCGTAACCAAGGTGCGCGTGACCGATGACGCCAAACTCGCGCACTTTGAAGCCGAAGCCCTCGGGCACGCCGTTGCCGCAGCGGTGAAAGCGGGCGGCTATACGCACGTTTTGTTTGCGGCCGGGAGCAGCGGCAAAGCCGCCATGCCCCGCGCGGCGGTGGAGCTTGCCGCTCCCGCCGTTTCGGAAGTAACCGACGTGGTTTCGGCCGACACCTTCAGGCGCTTTATCTACGCGGGCGGAGTGCTCGCCACCGTGAAGGTGACGGGAAGCCCGGTTCTGATGACCGTGCGCCCGACCGCGTTTGAACCCGTTGCGTCTGAAGGCGGGTCGGCTGCGGTTGAATCCTTTGCGGTAACCTTTGAGGGCATCCGTCAGTTTGACTTTGTGAACCTCACGCAGACTAAGAGCGACCGGCCGGACTTGGTGAGCGCCAAGCGCATCGTGGCCGCAGGCCGCGGCGTTCTGGACGAAGCCGGTTTTGCGGCGGTGGAAAAACTTGCCGACGTCATCGGTGCTGCCGTGGGTTCCACCCGCGCGTTGGTTGACCAGCAGATTGCGCCGAGCGAAACCCAGGTCGGCCAGACCGGTAAGATCGTCGCGCCCGAGCTTTACTTTGCCTTCGGGATTTCCGGTGCCATTCAGCACATCGCCGGCATGAAGGACTCCAAGGTCATCGTGGCTGTGAATAACGACGCGGAAGCGCCCATTTTTGAAATGTGCGACTACGGCCTTGTCGCGGACGCCAACACCGTTGTGAAGGAACTCACAGAAAAGCTCGCTTAAAGAGCTGACGCCCGGTGTTCTGAGACGGCTGTCGCGTTGGAGCCAATCCCTGCGGCAGCCGTTTTCGCTTTGCTGGTTCGATTGGAAAAGACGACGGCAAGATCGGATTTGTAGGCTCTTACAAATCGTGGCAACGCGGTTTCCGGCTTCAAATTATTTGACGTGCCGAAAAGTCTTACCGCGGGCATGTTGCGGTCTGTTAATATCCAAAGTAAGGGCGGTCAGAGACGTCTGATCGTTTTGGGCTGGCCGAAAGAGCCGGGTCCACCTGTCGGCGGGGAAGTGCCCGCCATTTTTGTGCCTGCCGCTTTTGCGTCTGTCTCCTTCGGGCATAAAAAACCTTTCCCGCCGCCAGTGCGTTCTTCAGAACGCACCCCCGCGGCAACGGGAAAGGGGAGTAAAAGCAAGCAGACGGTTGAAAACGGATTAACCGAGACGTTCACCCTGCTGCGTGAGGTCAAGCCCCGTGAGTTCTTCCTCTAGCGTCACTCTGAGGCCGATCGTCTTGTCGATAATCTTGAGAATCACGGCGCTCACGATGCCGCCGTAAAGCAGCGTCGCCACCACGCTTGCGGCCTGGATGCCGACCTGCGTCATCATCGGGGGAAGTTCAGAACCGGTGACGGCGCTCGTCGCAAAGACGCCGGTTAAAAGCGCACCCACAATACCGCCCACACCGTGCACGCCGAACGCGTCGAGCGAATCATCGTAACCAAGCGCCCGCTTTAAGCTCGTCGCACCCCAGAAGCACACGCACCCGCCGATCAAGCCCATCACAAGGGCCGGCATCGGCTCCACAAAGCCGGAAGCCGGCGTAATCACAACGAGACCGCCCACGGCACCCGAGAGCATTCCCAAAAGTGAGGGCTTGCCGCGCGCAATCCATTCGCAGGCCATCCAGGCGCAGCCCGCAGCCGCTGCGGCAATCTGCGTCACAATCATCGCCATTACGGCTCGTTCGTTGGCAGCAAGGCCAGAACCGCCGTTAAAGCCCATCCAGCCGACCCACAGAACCGAGGCGCCGATCATCGTAAGCGTCAGGTTATAGGGGCTCATCGCTTCACGACCGTATCCCAGGCGCTTACCGATCATGATGCAGGCCACAAGCCCCGCAATACCGGCGTTGATGTGCACCACGGTGCCGCCCGCGTAATCGAGCGCTCCCATATCAAAGAAAAAGCCCCCGGCGCACCACACCCAGTGGCAGATCGGCGCGTAAACGAGCACCGACCACACGACCATGAAGATGAGCATCGCGGAAAACTTCATGCGGCCCGCAAAGGCGCCGGTAATAAGCGCCCCGGTGAGTACCGCAAACGTCATCTGGAAAAAGACAAAAAGAAGCGTCGGAATGGACCCTGTCATGCTCTTAATGTCAATGCCCCTCAAAAAGGCCTGAGAGAAGTTGCCGATCCACGGGTTGCCTTCGGTAAATGCCAGTGAGTATCCGACCACCACCCAGACCACCGACAGGGCGCAGCAGATGACGGAGGACTGCGCCAGAATCGAGAGAATGTTCTTTTTACGGGCCATGCCGCCGTAAAAAAGGGCAATCCCCGGAATCGTCATAAAAAGAACGAGAATCGTCGCAACGAGCATCCAGGCGACGTCGGCCTTATCAAGTGCCGGAGTCGCCGCAAAGGCGCCTTCGCACGTCCCTGCAAGCACTGCCGCGGCCGCAGCGTATTTTCCCCGCATCATCATTTTCATTGTCTCCCTGTGGTTTGTTTCTTAAACAGCAGCGGCATCGGTTTCACCGGTGCGGATCCGCACGGCTGAGGCAAGATCCATTACAAAGACCTTGCCGTCACCGATCTTTCCGGTGTAGGCGCTTTTGACGATTGCTTCGACGGCGCTTTCGGCGACCGCATCGTCAACGGCCACTTCGACCTTCACCTTGGGCAGAAAGTCCACAACGTATTCGGCACCGCGGTAGAGCTCGGTGTGGCCCTTCTGGCGCCCGAAGCCCTTGACTTCGGTGACGGTCATGCCGGAAACCCCGAGGTCGGAGAGGGCTTCACGGACTTCGTCGAGTTTGAAGGGCTTGACGACGGCAATGATGTACTTCATGGTTAATTCCCTGTTGGTTGTTTTTCTCTGAAGAACGGTTGTTCTTCTTCTGCGGGAATTAATGCAAAAAGCGTGCCAAAACGTGAAAACGCATGGTTTCTGAAGAAGCGTGCGGATGCATCGGAAACGTGCATGGATTTGGGGAGAGGGCTGCACCAAAAAGGCGCATGCGGTATTACCACGGCACAGTAACGCACTTTGCCTTAAACTCAGCCGCACACAATTGAAAACCGGGGGATGCTTCCCGGTAAACCAACATTCGGAGAAAAAGACAATGCAGCGACGCACTCTCACGGCCGCCCTTTGCGGCGCAGCCGTTTTGGCTTTCGGACTCACCGGCTGCGGGGACAAAACCCCTGAGGCCCCCAAGGCCGTCACGCTTACGGTGGGCGCAACACCGGTGCCCCACGCCGATATTCTCAAGTTCATTGAGCCGGCGCTGAAAAAAGAGGGCGTGAATCTGAAGGTCGTGGAATTTTCCGACTACGTGAAGCCGAACCTCGCGTTGTCCGATAAGGAACTCGATGCGAACTTCTTCCAGCACAAGCCCTACCTTGATACGTTCTCGGCGGAGCGGGGTCTGAAGCTCTCCGTTCTCTGCTCGGTGCACATTGAACCGATGGGCGTTTATTCCCGTAAGGTGAAAAGCCTCAAGGACCTCCCCGAAGGTGCCAAGATTGCGATCCCGAATGATCCCACGAACGGCGGCCGTGCGCTCAAAGTTCTTGCTGACGCCGGGCTTTTCGGGCTCAAGGATGGCGTGGGTGTGAAGGGGACGCCGGCTGACGTCATCAACAACACGAAGAACTTTCAGCTCGTGGAACTGGAAGCCGCAACGCTGCCGAGAACACTCGACGACGTTGACGCCGCGGTCATCAATTCCAACTTCGCCATGGGCGTGGGCTTAAATCCCGCCAAGGACTCGCTTGCGATTGAAGCCAAGGACTCGCCTTACGCGAACGTTGTCGCCATCCGCACCGGGGACAACCGTCCGGAATTGAAGAAACTTGCGGACGCCCTGCGTTCGCCGGACGTGAAGAAGTTCCTTGAGGAAAAATACAAGGGTGCGGTGGTGCCGGCCTTCTGATGTGCATTCCTGCATCCAACTAAAACGCCTTAGCCTGCTTGACGAAATGCATAAACCGGCTTTAAAGCCGGTGTAAGGCGGAAAAAGGGCCCCGCGCGGGCCCTTTTCTTTGGCACAATCTGCTGACTGCGTGAGGCTTACTCGCGCTTCATTTATCAAAATTTCGGACTGTCATGACCAAACTTTCCTTTGCTGAGAGTTTTACCCGGGCAATCCGTGCCGCCAAGCCTGAAGGCTGGTATGCACGGGGGGCTTGGTCATGGCGCCGCTTGTCCTGACATCTTCCTGCGCGCTGCGTGTCGTACCAGCCGCAGTGCCTGCCGGCCTTCAGGGGTTTTTTCCCCCTCGCTGCCGGCCCCGTTTTCCTCCTTTGAAAACCCATTTTTTTTTTCGAGGCCGCTTTGTGCCGTTATGTCTGCCCCGTGATCCACAGAGGGGCGGACGGCGGGTGACCGAGGCGGCTGAACCGGAGAACCCAATGCTCACAGAAAATGAATTGAAAGCGCTTGCCGACGAAGGCTACAACCGTATTGCAGTGGTGGAGCAGTGCCTCGCGGACCTTGACACCCCGCTTTCGATTTACCTGAAACTTGCCAACCGCGCAGAGAGCTTCTTACTCGAAAGCGTGGAAGGCGGCACGCGCTTTGCCCGGTACTCCTTCATTGGACTGCCTGCACGCACGAAAATCACGGTGAAACTCACCGAAACCGGGCCCGTCACCGAAGTCATAACGGACGGGAAGGTGACGGAACGCGTGACGGATACTGATCCGCTCGATTTCATTGAAGCCTTTCAGAAGCGCTTCAAAATTCATACGCCGGCCGGATTGCCGCGCTTTACCGGGGGGCTTGTGGGGTACTTCGGCTACGACACGGTGCGGCTTATTGAACCGGGAAAACTCGGAAAACCGAAGGCAGACGACTTGGGCGTCCCCGACATCGAGCTTTTGTTGTGCGATGAACTCGTGGCGGTTGATAACCTCGCAGGGCGCCTCTACTTCATTTTGAACGTGGATCCCCGTGAACCGGACGCATTTTTGAAAGCCCGCCGCCGTCTGCGCTTTTTAAAGGAAGAGCTCGCTAAGAGTGTGCAGGCCCCTTACAGCGGCGCGGGCACCGCGCACGAAGCCGAGCGCCCCTTTAAAAAGGACGACTACTTAAAGGCCGTGATCCGCGCCAAGGACTACATTGCCGCGGGGGATCTGATGCAGGTGCAGATTGGGCAGCGTATTGAGCGGCCTTTTACCGAAAACCCGATCACGCTTTACCGGGCTCTGAGAACGTTGAACCCGTCCCCTTACATGTATTACTACAACTTTGGGGACTTCTACGTGGTGGGGGCCTCGCCCGAAATTCTCGTGCGGGAGGAAAAGCGGGACGGCCGTTTTATTGCCGCCATCCGTCCGATTGCGGGCACCCGCGCCCGGGGAGCGACGCTTGAAAAAGACGCGGCGTTGGCTCAAGAACTCAAAAATGATCCCAAAGAGCGCGCCGAACACTTAATGCTTATTGATTTGGCCAGAAACGACATCGGGCGCATCGCCAAAACGGGGACCGTGCATGTGACGGAACAGTACGCCATTGAACGGTACTCTCAGGTGCAGCATCTGGTGAGCCACGTCGAAGGCGAAATGAAGGACGGCATGACCCCGATGGACGTTTTAAAGGCGACATTCCCGGCGGGGACACTCACGGGCGCTCCGAAAATCCGCGCGATGGAAATCATCGATGAATTGGAACCGGTGAAGCGCGGCATCTACGGCGGCGCCGTGGGGTACTTCTCTTACGCGGGCGAAATGGATATGGCGATTGCGATCCGCACTGCGGTGATTAAAAACAAGGTGCTTTACGCGCAGGCGGCCGCCGGTATTGTGGCGGACTCCGTCCCGGAATTTGAATGGAAGGAAACCGAGATGAAGGCGCGCGCCGTGCTGCGCGCCGCAGAAGAAGCCGAATTCGGCCTGCAGGGGAACTAGAAAATGCTTTTGATGATCGATAACTACGACAGCTTTACCTATAACCTCGTGCAGTACTTCGGGGAGCTCGGCGAAGACGTGCGGGTGGTCCGTAACGATGCGGCAGACGTGGCGGCCCTGGCTGCCATGAAGCCGGAGCGCGTCTGTGTGTCGCCCGGTCCCTGTTCTCCGAAAGAAGCCGGCGTAAGCCTTGAGGCGATCAAATATTTTGCCGGGAAGGTCCCGGTCTTAGGCGTCTGCCTCGGGCATCAGGCAATCGGCGAGGCCTTCGGGGGCAAGATTGTGCGCGCCAAGCGCCTCATGCACGGAAAGACCGACGTGATTACCGCCGACGGCAAGGGCGTTTTTGCGGGGTTACCGGAAAAAATCACGGTTGCGCGCTACCACTCGCTTGTGATTGACCGCGCAACGTGCCCGGCGTGCCTTGAAATTTCGGCGGTCAGTGACGACGGCGAGATTCAGGGCGTGCGGCATAAGGAACTCATGGTTGAAGGCGTGCAGTTTCACCCCGAGTCGGTTGCGAGTGAATACGGGCACGAGATGCTCGCAAACTTCCTCAAAATGACGGGCGGCACGCGTTAACCGCTTTTGCTAATCTCTTCTCTGTAGCAACACAAAGGAGAAGAGGTTATGGCTGTCCGGATCATTGCGGCGGGTGACAGTTTTATCACGCGCCGGCTGCCCGAAAAGGGTTACGAAGGGTTTGAGGAACTCGCGGGGCTCATCCGTACCTTTGATGCGGCCTTTGTCAATCTCGAGTCCACCTTTCAGTGGCACGAGGGAACGCCTGCGGCCACAAGCGGCGGCACCTGGGCGATGTCGCCGCCGGAAACCTTGGACGACATCCGGCGCTTTGGGTTTAACCTCTTTAATACCGCGAACAACCACACCGGTGACTACAGCCAGGACGGGATCCTGGCAACATTGCGGCACCTAGAAGAGCGCCAAATGGTCTATGCGGGCACCGGCCGCAACCTCACTGATGCGACGCGCGCAGCCATGCTTGAAACGCCCCGGGCCCGCGTTGCAATGATTGGTGTTACCGCGACCTTTGCGCCGGAAGCTGCCGCTGGCACCCAGGGCCCGATGTGAAGGGGCGGCCCGGTTTGAATCCTTTACGCTTTAAGCGCATCCACCACGTCAATGCCCAACACTTTGCAATGGCCAAAGAATTGGCGGACGTGACGCTCATTAATGCCGCCAAAGAACTTTCGATTGCCAACGGCTACACCAATCCCTTTCCGGAAGGTTCCTTTACGCTTGGAAATATTGAGTTTCGACTGACCGACGGCGCTGAACACGTGGAGACGGTTCCAAACAGCAGGGATCTCGCTCGCATTACGGCAGAAGTGCAGGAAGCACGCCGCCAGGCCGACGTGGTTCTCGTGAGCCTACACGCTCACGAGATGCGGGCGAGAAAAAGCAACGAACCCGCAGAGTTTCTCGAAACCTTTGCACACGCCGTGATTGATGCCGGGGCAAACGCCGTTATCGGGCACGGGCCCCATGAGATGCGCGGCATTGAACTCTACAGGGGCGGCGTCATTTTCTACAGTATCGGGAACTTCATCTTTGAGACCGAGACCGTTGCGGTGCAGCCTGCGGACGCCTTCTTAAACAAGGGCTTTACGCCGGAGACGAAGGTTGGCGAATACATGGATCAGCGAAGCCTTAACGGCACGCGTGGTTACGTTGTGCAGGAAAACATTTGGCGCGCGGTGCTGCCGGGCTTTACGGTGGGCAATGGGCGCGTGACGGAAGTGAAGCTCTATCCCGTGGATTTGGGGCAGAAGTTGCCTCGGTCGCAGCGGGGGCTGCCGCGGTTAACCAGGGCGAGGGAACCGATGCTTTATTTGGCTGAGCTCTCCAAATCCTATGGTACGGAGATCACCGTGGATGAAGAGGGCGTGGGAACCGTCAGACTCAGAAACTGACGGGCAACGAAAAAGCTCCCGAACCTTGCGGCTTGGGAGCTTTCCTTTTTAAGCCCTGTCACGAGGGGCAGGGCTTATCAGCAATCACGCAAGTCGGATTAGAACTTGTGGATCAGGCCAACGATGGCTTCAACAGAGGTCGGCTTGACCTTGTCGGCGGTACCATTGGCTTTGTATTCGTCCTTCGTGTAGGAGAGGGTGGAGTACATGCTGGTACGCTTGCTGAAGGTGTAGCTGTAGCCAACAGCGCCGGTGAAGCGCTTCAGAGAATCATCGGAGTCATCGACGGAGTCAGCATCGAGGTAGCCGGCGTAGGCAGAAGCGGTACCGCCCATGACAGGAACGCCAACACCGAGGCCAAGACCCCAGCCCTCGGCACCCAGGGAGCCGAGCGTATAACCCGTGCCAATCTTAGCCTTGTTCGCACCATCGATCACGTTGGTGGTCGCTACCGTCTTGGCATTGTCGAAATACTGGCCGCCGAAGTAGACCTTGGCAACCTGGAAGTCGTAATTACCGCCGAGGGTAACCGTCAGGGCATCGTCCATGTCCTTGGATACAGCGTCCGTGCCGAAAGACTGGTAATTGGTGCTGTCCACAACACCAACGAGGGTGAGGCCGGCGCCAACAAACTTGGCACCAATGCCGTAAGCTCGGTCGGTGTCAGATTCATTTTCCGTGCCGGTGCTGCTGACGCTGGAAGAATACTGAGCGTAAACGGTCAGACCGCCAAAGGACGGAGTCATGTAGGTAATCGTGTTGTCAAAACGGGTAAAGCCGTTGGCACCAACGAACTTAAGACCGCTGGTGGCATCACCGTAACCTGTGGAGAACGGGCCCGTCACGCCGAGCAGGCCGTAGGAGCCGTTGGCGCTGGCAAGCTGGCCGACGCGGCCGAAGGAAACGCGGCCGAAGCTGCCGTCGACGAAGAGCTGAGCTTCACGGTCGAAGAGACGATTACCCTTCTTGTCGCCGAGAGCACCGGTATCGGCGTCGAAACCGTTTTCAAGGACGAAACCAACCTTAACACCGTTGCCAAGGTCTTCCGTACCCTTCAGGCCGAAGCGGGAGCCGCTGTTGGCACCGGACTTCATGTCGACTTTGTTGGTTTTGTCAACGCCGGCCATATCAGCATCAAGGTTCTGATAACGAACACTGTAATCGACCAAACCGTAAAGGGTAACGTCAGCAGCGACAGCGGAACCGGCAAAAGCGCCGAGAACAGCAACTGCAGCAAGTGTCTTTTTCATTTTTAGGAGATCTCCAAAATTCTTAGCTAGCCGCCGGTGTAGTCATGCCGCTTCAAACTCTTGCAATAAAAGCGGCCGCCAGCGGGCCTTTCTAGGCGTCACCATTATGTGTTTAATCAGAAGCACATACAAATATTCTCCGATTTGTTAAAACTCCTACAGTATTAACCCTGAGACACAAATTGCACAGTCGCTTGAAAATCCAGTTGTGGCGCGGTTTTCAGCTATAAAAAAACTCCCCTTGACAGCGTAAATCCTCAAGGGGAGTTCTGGTTCAACTCATGTCGCTAATTTCGACTTAAATCAGAACGTGTGACGCATACCGACGAAGACATTGGTGGTCGTCGGCTTCGTTGAGGTCGTACCGGTCCCCTGATCGTCCTGGTAGTAGGCAGCAACGGCGTAGACGTCGGTGCGCTTGCTCAGAGCGTAGTTATAGCCGGCAGAAACGCCCAAACGGGTAACTTCGTAGTCTTTGGTTGCAGCATTATCGGTTGCTTCTTCAGCTTTGGCGTAGCCGACAGCGAACATGGCGGTACCGCCGGCAACCGGTGCACCCACACCGGCCATTGCGCCAAAGCCCTTGGCTTGGTGGAGAGCGCTCCAGGCAGAGGCAAAGCCGTAGCCGTCAAGGGTCTTTGAAGCAGCATCGCCGGTGCCGGCGAGCATGTTGTCAAAGTACTGAGCACCGAGGTAGGCCTTGGCAACACCGAAGTCATAGGAACCGCCGAGGGTGACGGTCAGACCGTCATCGAACAGTTCCTTCTTGCCATTGCTGGAATCCCAGTTGTAGGAATCAACAGTGCCGACGAGATTGAGAGCACCGGCATTAAACGTAGCGCCCAAAGCGTAGTAACGGTTCGAATCACCCTTGTTTTCGGTACCAGCCACCTTCGTGTTCATGTCAGAGGAGGACTGAGCATAAACGGTGAAGCCGCCGAAAGTCGGGGTCTTATAGACAACGGTGTTGTCCATGCGGTTGTAGCCGACCATGTAGGTGGAGCCTTCAACAGAACCACCCCAGCTGGTGCCGAACGGAGAGAGGTTACCGGTCAGACCGTAGGAGCCGTTGCCGCTCGTGAGCTGGCCCATGCGGCCGAAAGCAATTTCACCGAAGGAACCGCGAACAAAGAGCGTGGACTGACGGCCGAAGAGGCGGTTGTTGTTGCCGAGAGCACCGGTATCAGCGCTGAAGCCGTTTTCGAGAACGAAACCGACTTCCACGCCGTTACCGAGCTGTTCAACACCCTTCAGGCCGAAACGGGGACCTGCTTCAGAACCGGAAGCCATCTGCAGCTTGTCGGTAGCGCCGGCAGCCGTGTCCGGATCGGAGTGGGTGTACTGCAGACCAAGGTCAACAACGCCGTAAAGCGTGACATCGGCAGCGAGAGCGGAACCGGCGAAGGCCTCTGGCACGAGAAGCCCTGCGAAGTCGTGGAAATCCAGCACATGAGTCTGTGCGCGCATTTCTCATCAGACGAAGACTTCCGGAAAAGACTGCAGTCCTACATCCTTCGGACCTTTGAGCCGTACGGTTTTAACCGGCAGGATGACGTCGGCTGCCGCTCCTTTTGGTATGCCTTCGGGCGGTGGCTTGAAAGACAGGCGCCCCAAAGCATCGTGCTTCTTATCGATGATTTCGAGTTCCCGTTTATTGACACGGCTGACAGCCATGGGTTTCGAAGCGAAATAGCCTCGGAATACACGGCGTTTTTCGAATGCCTCCGAGAGCACGAAGACCGCCTGCGGTTTTTGCTGATGACCGGAACCACCAGGTACATTACGACGGGTTTTGACTGGGTGTTCCGGTGGCTTACCGACATTACGTTTGACGCGGACACAAGTGACATCGTCGGCTTTACGCGCAAAGATCTTGAAACCACTTTTTTGCCGTGGGTTCAACGGGCAGCGCAAACGACAGGCTTAACGCCGGTAGACGTCATGGATCGCCTTGAAGCCTGGTACGGAGGCTGGCGCTTTTCTTTTGAGGAAAAGCCGCCGGTGCTGTGTCCCTGGATGGTGATGTCTTACCTTCGCGATCCGCATGAACGGGTAGAGGTTGACTGGCAGTGCTACGGGCGGCAGCGCACGGTCGTTCTGAAATTTCGGGATGCCTGGCTTGAGCGCAATATGCTGACGCTCACGGACACCATAAGGCCCACGAAAAAGGAACTCACCGAGCATGAGACGGACCGCGACTTCCGCATCGAACTTCTGATGGCGCAGGCCGGGTTTTACACAATTAAAAGCGTGGACCGGGACCGGATGGTGACGCTTACCTGGCCCAACGCCGAAGGGCGCCGGGCGATGCTGGCAAGCCGCGCCCACCGTCTGCTCGGTCGGACGATGTTTGCTGGCTGGGCTCGGGCTGAAGACGTACCGGCTGATCCCCTGGATGCCGCCGGCTACTTTTCAATGCTCATGAACGGAATTGCCCGGCAGAGGTTTTTCGGTGACTGACGCTTTTTATTGCCTGCGGTATCTTGAGATTCTGCTTCCCGACCACGGTTCTGACGTTGAGGTTTCGACGAACACGGATCCCATGGAACTGAGACTTGCTTTCCAAAAGCGCCCTGCCGTGTTTCTTTTTGCCTGGGCGGTCTTGGAGGAAGACGTTGAGACAGCTTTATCCGCCCTTGAACGCCGGATTGCGCAGCGGCCGGAGGAGAAAGGCGATCCGGTCTTTCCTCTCATCTGGTGCGAGGAGACGGAACGCTTTGTTTCCCGGGGTGCGTCGGAGCATCAGCCCGTGTAGGCGTTGTCTTTTGTGTTGAGGAAGTTTTGCTTTGCGAGCCACTCACGCTCTTCTTCCGTTTCCGGAATATCAATGCGCTCAATTTTGAAAATCACCGGACGCGTGCCGTCGTTGCAGCAGGCGATCATCATGCGGTCGTCGTTGGTCCACTTGCGCATGATGGCCCCATCCTGAAGCGCCGCGTAGATGTAGCGGCTCACCGCGCCCCAGGCTTCCGCGCACGGCCAGTTGCCGCCGCCCACGCGCGTAGCCTGACAGAGATGATAGAAGCCGTCGTTTTCCGGCGTGCGCTCAAACAGAAACTCCTGTCCGGCTTTAAAGCAGGGACAGGGGCCGCTTTCGGAATCAGCGAGAAACTTCTTCTGCAGGTCCGGAAAACACTTCGTCTCGAGGACCGTAACTTTGCACTGATACTGCAGGGTCTTTTCTCCTGTGGGTACGTTTTCCATCATCGTGCCGACCATGGCGCACTTGTGTCAAGTGAGCTTTACGGCAAAGATTTCGGATGACATTTACCGTGAAAGCGCGTAAAACCCGCGCTACATCGTCCGCACCCCGTGTGGACACGCAAAGACAATACAGAAGGAGTCAACCATGACAGAACTCTCCCGCCGCCGTCTGATTCAGGGAGCTGCCCTGACGGCAGCTGTTGCGGCCGTCCCCGCAGCAAACGCTGCCGGTAAACCCAAGTTTGACGAAATGCACGATGTCGTTGTCGTGGGTTCCGGGTTTGCCGGGCTTGCCGCAGCACTTGCGGCCCGTGAGGCCGGCGCCGATGTCCTTGTCATCGACAAGATGGCCTTTGTAGGCGGCAATTCCTCGCTTTCAGGTGGCATGATGGCCGTGCCTGGTTCAAGCGTACAGAAAGCTCAAGGCATCAAAGATTCGCCCGCACAACTCATGGCCGATATGACCCGCATCGGGCTGGGCTTAGGTGATCCCGACCACATCCGTTTTGTCTGCGAAAAGGCTTCAGACACCTTTGAGTGGACGCGGCGCTACATCGGCGTTGAATGGAACGAACACTTAACCGGCAAGGGCGGCCACTCGGCCTCGCGCTGCATGATCACCAAGCAGGGGACTGGCCAGGGGATCATCGTTCCGGCTGTTGCCAAACTCGAAAAGCTTGGCACCGAAATCCGTACCGGTGTTTTCATGGAGAAAATTCTCAGGTCCGATGCCGGCCGCGTCACGGGCATTGAGGTCCGTGAGGACTATGAGTTCGGGGACGCCAAAAGCGGCAGGGTGAAGCGCATCGGCGCTCGCAAAGCCGTGATTCTTGCCTGCGGCGGGTTCGGTGCGGACGTCACATACCGCAAGCGCCTTGATCCCAAGCTCGGGGAAAAGTTTCTCACCACGAACCAGCCCGGCGCGACCGCAGAAGCCTGGCGGGAGGTAAGCCGCATCGGCGCCCGTGTGATTCAGGCTGATTGGATTCAGTGTCTGCCCTCGTGTTCTCCCAAGGAGCAGGGTATGGGCATTGCCACGCACTTTGCCTCGATTTCCGCAACGCTTTTCGGCTTCTGGGTTTCAAGCCTCACAGGTAAGCGTTTTGTGAACGAATTCGGTGACCGCAAGCTCTGCACCGATGCAATTCTGAACGTCATCAATGCCGGAGGCGAAGCTTTGGCTTTTGCCGATGACGACGGTGTGCGGCACCTGGAAGTCCTCCGGCCCGGGCTTTTTGCAAAGATGCTCGCCGCAGGAACCGTGGAAAAGTTTGTCGACGCCCGCGCTTTGGCCCGCGCCTACAAGATGAATGAGCGGGAACTCAGGGCTGCGATTGCCCGTTATAACGCGCTGCTTGCGAAAAAGCAGGATACCGACTTCGGCCGCCCCTTTGATAAGGCCGCCAAACCGATCGGAGAGGGGCCCTATTACGTCTCCCGCATGAGTCCCAAGGTGCACCACTGCATGGGCGGCGTTGCAACCGACATTCATACGGCTGTGCTTGATGTGACGAACGACAAGCCCATCCCCGGGCTTTTTGCGGCCGGGGAATTTGTGGGCGGCATTCACGGTGCGGTGAGAATCGGCGCCTGCGCCGTGCTTGATTGCCTTGTGAACGGCCGCGAAGCCGGACGCGCCGCGGCAGCGGTCAAAGCCTGGGCGTAAGTCCTGAGAGGAGCCGCTTTCTGTCTGAGCGGCTCCGTCAGTGCCGCGTCAAAGAAATGCCCGCAGGATTCTCCGTCAAGGCGGGGAGGAATGCGGGCTTTCCTGTAATGTTCTGCGTCTGAGTAGTTTTGATTGTTGTTGACCATGCAGACAGGCCGTTCGTTTTCTGCCAAAGTTGCTGATAACGCCTCCAAGGATGCGTATTACACCTGGTCGGCCGGGCAGATGATGGCCTACAACGCCAAGGTTGCTGAACAACAGTACTTCGACACCTTTGACCGTAAGTTCTGGTGCCCTGTTGAAAAACCGGCTCCCGATCAGAAATACGCGCATCTTGTCAGTAAGAAAACAGTTCCCTGGGTTGATGGGGTACCCAGTGCCGTGATCGGCATCGGTGCCTGCCAACACTACTAGGCAAGACAACGGTTTCATAAGGCGCTCTGCGCAAAACCCTGCATGAAGAAAATTAAGGGAGCGGACAGATTTTTTTCGATTTTTTGCCTCGAATTAGCCTGCCTTTCTGAAAAATCAGACTGGTGCAAAATTCAGGTTAGGCGTGTTTCTTGCGGTTTGAGCGGCGGCAGGCGTCATAGTGTCGGCGGTTGCTGCCGCAAAAGCCGGGCACTTCGGGCTGCGTACGGCGGGCGTCACACTCATTCACCTGGGCGCTGTGGTAACAGTCTTTGCTGCGGTCGCGGTTTCCACGGCCTCCGTTGAAAAAACGCTCGCGATGCGCACCGGCGACACGACGGCCCTCGGGGCCGTCGTGATCCGCTATGTGAATTGGAAGGAGGTGAGAGGCCCCAACTACACGGCCGCTGATGCCGACGTCGAAGTGCTTGCAAGGGACGGCGTGACGGTGATTGCCAAACTGAATCCCCAGAAGCGCAACTACGATACGGTCGAGTCCATGACGATGACCGAAGCCGCGATCAGATGCCCGGCATGGGCGGTATGACCGGTATGGGTGCAATGCCTTCCGCGGGCATGGGGTCTTCGGGACGGGAACTGCCGCAGTCGAAGCGCGACGCGGTAAGAGGTGCGCCTCGGGTGCCGTAGGAAAAAAGCGGTCTGCCGTGCGTAAACACCGGCAGACCGAAAAGAGAGGAGAAGGATTGATTGGGGACGCCGTCTGAAGTGATTCAGGCGGCGTTTGTCCGCCGGCGTCAGAGCTTGGCGAGATACTGTCCGACAAGACGCCCGCAGGTCACGGTGCGGCCGCAGGCCATACCCGTTGAAAGGTTCGGGTATTCGTTGGCAAAGTAGCTGCCGCTGTCGTTACCGATCACGTACAGGCCCGGAATGGGATTGCCTTCCGTGTCAATGGCGTTCATGTGGGTGTCGATCTGAATGCCGTCCATCGTGCAGAGAATCTGACCGGTGGTTTTGGCGCCGTAATAGGGGCCCTGGTTCACCGGAGACAGCCGGAATATCTCCTTGCCGTAGTCGGTGTCCTCACCCGCCGCGACGAGTTTGTTGTAGCGCGCGACCGTTTCCTTGAACGTTTTTTCCGGTAATCCCAGCCCGCGGGCGAGTTCTTCAAGCGTATCGGCCTTGATCACGAACTTTTTGGCAATCAGATCCGGCAGCATCTTGTCGCGGATCGTCTGATACGGGATGTTGGGATCAGCGCCGTTTTCAAAGGGGACGAGCCGTGAGCAGCCGTGCATCTTGAATTGCGCCACGTACTTGGTCCAGTTGCTGTCAAAGATCACGTAGTGCACGTGTCCCTTTTGGTGCTCGTCGGCGTGCAGGATGTTTTCGTAGGTGCCGGACTCGTTAATGAAGCGCCTGCCGTCGCCGTTCACCTTAAGCCAGGGCTGGGAGCCCATCCAGAAAAAGCCGCTATTGCCGGACTTGCAGACCTCGGGACCTGGGGTCTGCTCGCGCCGCAGCGCCGTGCGGTCAAACATCATCATGGAGTGGGTTTCGTCCATCTTGGCGCCCGCCCAGAGGCAGGCCTTGATACCATCGCCGTGCGCGCCCGGCATCGCGCGGGTGCGGCCGACGATTCTGAGATTCCAGGGCTGCAGTGCCTGCATCATCGGGTAATTCTGCGCGTAGCCGCCGGTCGCAACCACCACGCCTTTTTTGGCGAGGTATCGGACGTAATCGCCGTCGGCGTTGATGCAGATGCAGCCTGTGACGCGGCCCTTGTCCTTAATGAGTTTGACCATGCGGGTGTTGTAGTCAAAGCGCGCGCCCTTTTTGACGGCGTAGTCATGGAGAATCCGGTTGCCGTCTAAGGGCTTACCGGTGCCGTCGTCAGAAGTGCGCCACCGCGGCGAGTGCCCCGTGGGAAAGTGGTGGTAGCGCGATTCGTCGACCTTGTCGCCGGACTCATGCCAGAGTTCCACACCGCGCTCGGCCAAACGGTCGCCGTACCAGTCAATGACGGCACCGGAGTTGTCGCAGAAGAGTTTGACGAGGTCTTGGTTGATGTGACCTGCGGCGTACTGCGTCGCCATCGTCACGTAATCCCATTTGTCAATCTTTGTGCCCCATTTCTTTTGATAGCGCGAGTTGACGGCACCGAGGTCATCACGGATGCCGGTCCCGGTGACAAAGCGGTCAATGCCGATTACCTTGGCGCCTTCTTCAGCAGCGGCGCACACGGCAAACATGCCGCCCGTGCCGCAGCCCACGACAATGATGTCGGCCGTGTGGGTGGCCTTGATCTGGTTTTCGGCGATTTCGGGTTCTTTGCCGAGCCAGTCGCCGTCGTCTTTTTTCGCTTCCGTCTGAATGACTTCAACCGGGATTTCGCCTTTGGCCTGGGCAATACACTTGGCGGCGGCTTTACTTACCGCGGCCGAGGTGATGCTTGCGCCCGAGACGGCATCAAACTGCGCGCTCTGGCGCGTGAGAAGGAGCTTTTTGATGGCGCCTGCGGCCGCCTGACCGATTGAGGGCGTTTCATTGGCAACGTTTAAAACGACGTCGGTGATTTTGTTTGAGTCAAAGGTCATCGTGACGATGACTTCGCCGATGCCGTTGGCCTTGGCTGAATAGGTGCCGGGTGTATAGATGCCGCCCGCGGCAAAACTCATGGGGCTCGCAGCCACAGAGGCGCTGCCGGCAAGGCTTGTGCGCAGGAAACTGCGGCGGGAAAGTGCTTTCGTCATGTCTGTCCTTTTTTCAGTTGTTGGGTGAGGAGGGGCCTGCAACCCGTTTCTGAAAAAAGAGTGTAGGCAACGGCTTTTTGTGAATAAACACACTTTCAGGGCGGTCTTCTTGAGACGATCCCGCCCGTCTTCAGCTTGATTTCAGGGAAGAGAAATAAGGGTTTCTTTTTAGAAGTTTGGCGTCAGAAGATGATGGTGATTGCCGGAGGTGCTGTTGCTGAAGGACATCGCGGAGAGCTTTAAAGTTCTGTGCCGATACAATGAGCGGCATTCCCTGTGACCGTTTTCGGTTATTTCCATGACACCGCAGCGCGACTATCTGAGTTCCGTCAAGTATGACAATCTCGCCAACCTCCCGGCCCCGCCCGTGGAAGAGGTCGTTGAGCCGCATTCTTTCCGCAACAACATCATCAAGATGCTCTGCTGCACGGCGCTCATTCCGATTTTCATGCTCGGGATTTTTCAGTCTCAGCAGATTCAGCGGGCGATGGAGTCGGCTGACGACGCGCAGCTTGCCATGGCAAGAAACATTGCGGAAAACATCCGGCTCAATGTGGAGGCCGGCAGACGTGTGCTGCAGGTGCTCGCGGATGTTCACGGATTTGACCGAGATAACGCCCGTGCCGTGCAGGCTGAGCTTGACCGCTTTGTGCGCAACAGCAGCCGCAGTACTCTGGCGGCAGCCGCCATTTTTGATTCCAACGATGCACTGATTGCTTTTTCCTCTCGGTTGTCTGACAGTCAGTCAGCCTTGCTGAAAAAGGAGCTGACAAAACTCGCGGAAGGTATTGGTTCGCAAGGGGCCGCGGAAGTTCTGCGTATCGAGGGTTTGCCCTCGTTTGTGGCTGTCTGCGTCCGTCAGAAGGGAGAAACATCAGGCAAGGGGAGGTTGTCACTCGGACTTTACACAACGGAGTTTGTGGAAGAGACGATGCGGGTGGCGATCGGTGAGCATGCCTTTGACGGAGTGGTTGTTGATGTACAGGATCTGACAGTTGCCGGTTTCAATGATGCTTCGTCTGACAATGGTAACCAGGCTCTCATAGGCATTGCCGAGTCGCGCGCGAAACTGAAAGAGGATCCTTCGGGATACCTGACCCGTACCGCAGGCACACGGGATGTGGCTCAGATTAAGGCCTATGCATCGGTGCGCACCATGGGCTGGACGGTCGCTCTAAGTGAGCCTCTGAAAGTCAGAGACCGCATCATGCTCGCTTCGCTTGAAACCTCCGGGTTTTTCCTGCTTCTGGCGGTGGCCCTCACCTTTATTGTGGGCTCACTTATGCACAGGCCGCTTTCGCGCTCCGTCAACACGCTCATGCGCGCGGTGGAGCAATTTGGGCGGACGGGGCGCTTTCATTCGGTTAAAAAGCAACTGGAAAAAGACGGCGTTTCAGAACTCACGGAATTGGGGCAGACCTTTGAGCAAATGGTCGATGCGGTAAGCGAAGGCCGCAAAAAACTGGAGCGGCTTAACGAGAGCCTCGAGGATATGGTGAACGAGCGCACGGTGCGGCTTTTGGGACGCAATTCGGAACTGAGGGCGCTGCAGCGGCTTTTGCTGCCGCTGCAGGATGCCGACACCAAGCGCGGTATCGGGCTTAAGTCGCATGTGGCGGCAAGCGTGGATCAGTTCGGACTGCTTCTAGGGCTGCCTGATCTCACCTTCATGGCGGCAACAGAAACCGGACAGCCGCCGCCCGCCGGTAAAAAAGTGCTGATGGCCGTTGAGCTCTCAGGCGTCACCTACGGGTGGCTCACGGTGCGTACGGAACCGCTTCTGACCACTGATCGGGTGGATTCGTTAAGGCGCCTAGCAAACTCCCTGGCGATTGTTCTCGCCAACGACACTCTGGTGCGGCAGCTTGCCAAGGAGCATGCCACGCTTGCCGCAGTCTTTGAATCGATGACCGACGGGGTGGTGATCCGCGGAAAAAGCGGCCGCATCATTTACGCCAACGAATATGCCTGCCGGCTCTTAAACGACGGAGCAGGTTTGGTCGGCATCAGCGGCAGAGAACTCACCGAGAAGCGCTACGGAACCGAGATGCCGGAAGGCAGCAGTTTCAGCCATGTCCGCCTTGTGCGGCGCACCGCGCAGGGTGTGACGCAGACACTGGATGTGACGGGGTTTGTCGTGAGTGACCTGCCGGGCTTTCCCGGTGAAAGAAGCGGTTGGCTTATCCGCGATATTTCCAGGGAAGCGGGGCTTGATGCCATGAAGGAAAATCTCGTTTCCGTTGTGGCCCATGAACTGAAAACCCCGGTTACGGCGTTAAGGCTTCTGGCTTCCAATATCGCCCACGGCGTGGACGGGGACAGAAAGGAGCGCGAGTCTGATGCGGCGGAGCTTGTGGACGAGGCTTTGAGGCTCGGCCAGCTCATTGATGACCTCCTTGACGTTTCCCGTATTGAAGGGGGCGTCATGCGGCTTGATAAAAAGGTTGTACAGATCGCAAGCCTCATTGACCGTGCGGCACGTCTTACCCGTGCGCGCTATCCGATAGTTGTTGAACGGGTTATCGAAGCCGATGCCGAGGCGGTCTGCGTGGATCCCGCGCGCTTTACGCAGATTCTGATTAACCTGTTTGTCAATGCCGCGCGCTGCAAAAAGCCCGGAGAAGAAACTGCGCGCTGTAAGGTTTCGGTGCACCTCAGCAAAGACGGCAGAGTCTGTGTGGACGTGACGGATTTCGGATGCGGCATGGATTCAGACCGGCTCACACACATTTTTGAGCCCTTTTATCAGGGAGACATGACAAAACGGCGTGCGGCTGGAGGAGCAGGGCTTGGCCTTACGATTGTCAAAGGCATTGTTGAAGCACATAACGGAACGGTGAGCGTGCGCAGTATCCCCTGTGTTTCAACAACCTTTACGGTTTCCATCCCGGTATGAGAAACCAATGTATTTTGGGGGAAGCGAAGTGAAGGAACAACCGACCATCATGATTGTGGACGATGAGACGAAAATCCGGCGTCTTGTTGCCCGCAATCTCGAAGATTTCGGGTTTGATACGGTGCCTGCGGCCGACGGCTTTAAGGCGCTTGAGATTCTCTCGGCCAAAGAAGCCATCAGGCCTGATCTCATCCTCATGGACATCATGATGCCGGGAATGGACGGGCTCGAGTGTGCGCAGAAAATCCGCCGGTTTTCCGACGTTCCGATCATCTTTTTGTCGATGCACGGCGAGCGCGCCTACAAAATGGAAGGCTTTAACGCCGGGGCTGATGACTACGTCACAAAGCCCTTTTCAAAGCCCTTTTCCATCGAAGAACTGGTGGCGAGGATTCGGGCGGTACTCAGACGCACACAGGGAAAAGCCCCTGTGCAGACCGAAGGGGACCTTGTGAACGGGCCGCTGAAACTTAACACCGCATCGCGGCGCGTCTGGGTCGGCGCCACGGAGATTCATTTGGCAGACACCGAGTTTCGCCTGATGGCGGCCTTGATGAAGGAGCCCGGCACCGTCATGACGCACGAGCATCTGCTGCACGCCGTCTGGGGGGCAAGCGCTGTGGGTGAGCTGCAGTATCTGCGGGTGGCCTTTACCCGCATCCGCCGCAAACTCGAAGAGGCGGGGCTTGAAGGCGGCGTGATTTCAGCCTATTCCGGTGTGGGTTATATCCTCAGGGATCTTGCGGCCGATCCCCTTGCATAGCACGTTGTAATTTTTCTGTAATCTTTTTGTTTCTTTCGTTTACGAAACGGCAAGTTTCAGATTTCATAATGAAAATGAAGCATTCCGAAGGGTGGGAGTACTTCATAAAACATTCATGAAATCCGTATCCGGAAGCCGGCCGACACCGGTTTCCCGTACCACGGGAGAAACACAAAATGACAGCATCCGCTATAGCCCAAATCATCATGGTGGCGACTTTGCTACTGATGATTACGGGCAAAACTCCGATTTACATTACCGCCATTACGGGCGCAACGATTGCCGCGCTTGTGGCGGGCTTTCCGATTGCGGGCTCGGCCGACATGACCATCGCCAAGATGGTGATTTCGGGCCTGAACCCTGTGATTGCCGATATGACGGGTATTCTGCTTTTCATCGGCATCATGCAGGCCACGGGCTTTATGGACGTCATCATCCGCGATATCGTCCGTGTGGGCAATAAACTCGGCGGCGGCACCGGCGTGTGTACCGCGGGCGGTATTGCCGCCGGCGTGATCGGTGCTCTGACCGGTTTTACGCAGCCTGTGATCACGGCTGTGATTACCGGCCCGGCAGCGGTGCGTCTCGGCGTGGATCCCAATAAGTGCGCCGGTATCAGCGCACACGCCGGTCACATCGGCAACCTCGCCGGTTTCACCCATCCCACGCAGGTGGCCCTCATTGCCACGGCCGGCATCAGCTTCGGGCTTTTTAATGTCCTCGGCCTTATTGCCTGTCTGGTGATTTTTCTGGTTTCTGCCATCCGCTGCAACGCCGATATGCGCCGCCGCGGTGTGAAGATCACGCCTGAAGAACGCGCCAAGATCATGGCTCAGATCGAAAGCCGCTCGTATGCGACGACTTCCGGTAAGGCATTCCTGCCCTTTATCATCCTGCTCGTCGGGTTCGTGCTCGGCTTCCCGGTTTTCCTCGTGGGCCTTGCCGCCGCCATCGTCTGTATGCTTCTTGCCCGCATGCCCGCCCGCGAAGGTGAAGCGGCCATGATGAAGGGGGTGTCCCTCATTGCAACGCCCATTGTGGCAACGATCGGCTTTCTCTTTATGTCCACCGTCATTAAGCAGATCGGTCTCGTGCAGACCATGAGTGACGCCGTGGGTCCGATTCTCTCGGTTTCGCCTGTGCTTATTCTCTTCGGTGTGGCGTTTCTTACGGGTTTCCTCACCCAGTCCTACGCGGCCTCCGTGTCGGTGCTCGTTCCGATGCTGCAGGTGGTTCTGCAGACCGGTGCTGATCCGTTTGCAGCCTGCTTTGCCGCTGCTTCCGGCGCGTCGCTCATTCAGTACTTCCTCACCGGCGGCCCTGTGGCAGCTCTGGCAACCGTTATTCCGGTTGTTCCGGGAAGCGACCTCAAAACCGCCAATGCCTTCCAGCGCCCCTCGATTCTGTCGGGGTGCCTGGCGGCTTTCCTTATTACCTGCGCTCTGACGATCTTCTGATGAGAACGAGGTAGTACATTCAGTGTGACGGTATCCGGCTTTCCCTGCCGGGTACCGCCTTCAAAGCGGATTGGGCTTCAGTCCGTTTTGAAGGATTGAACAACACACAGGGAGATGTGTGATGACGGTGACGCTCAGCAAGGCAGGCAAGGGACGGTTCGGAATTGTGGGGCACGCGGGCTGCGGACACGCCAACAGCCATTGCGGCTTTATTCAGGATGATTCAGGCGGTTTGGCGGCCGTATTGATGATTCTGCAGCGCGCGACCGGAATTGATCTCACGATTTCACGTGTTGACGTAAAAACCGGGAAAGAAGGGGGCTTTACCGTCCATACAGCCGCAGGAGGCTCGGCCTTTGCCGCAGCCAGGCGGGGTGTGACGTCCTTTGAAGCAGAACTCGCGCAGCGGGCCGTGGGGCTTTCGGCGATCACCACGCAGGCAACGGCCATGAAGGTTTTCGGCCGTATCCTCGGGCAGGGCGCAATGGAAGTGCCGGTTGCCTTTCAGACGGCTGTCGCCAATGCTGCCGTCGCCAGTTTTGAAAAGCTTCCGGAGGCAGGGCAGTTTCTCTTCGGTACCGAAGAAGTGCCCGGTAATATCGGACGGCTTTTGGGTACCGTGATCAATGTTGACGGGATGGATGTCTCCCTGATGGCCGTTGTAAACGCCGCAGCGGGCGGCCTCGGACCCAACGAAGATATTGAAGGCAACGTAAATCTTGCCGGGAAAAACGCCATGATGGCGCGGCTCGGGCTTGACGCGATGCCCACGATTCTTGTTGAAGGCAAGGTCTGTGCCGGACCGGTGTCTCCCGTCATTAAGGAACCGACCTTTGTAACGCGGGCCTACTGCGGCGACGACAATGTGACGGTGAGTGAATGCCTTTTAAAGTCGGCTCAGAATCTGGGGCTGCCCATTGTTTACCCGAGGGAACTGCTCGGGCGTAAAAAGGGCGCGATGCGCGATCTCACGCGTCAGATGGGTGAGCGCATCAGCGCACTTGGACAAGAACTTGCGCAGGCCGTGACGTCAGAAGAAAAGGTAAGAATCGCCGCTGAAATCAACCGCTTTGCCAGTGAAGACCTCGGCGGCGTCACCTTTATGAGCGATGATATTCATGAGGTGATGGGCGGCGTCGGTGCAATTCCCGGTACAACGGGCTGTCTGTCGCTTTTTATTTCAAATGAAGAGTTGCAGAGGGTGGTGTATCCGGCTTTGACGCTTGAAGACGTCAATCATTTTGCTGACGTGATTTTGGGTGCACTGCCCCTTTTGGCTGAAAGGGAAGCTGAGGCACGCGCAGAGGTCAGAGCGGCGCATGCACGGGCAACGGAACACGGACTGACGGTCCGCTGAAATCTTTTTATTGCTTCTTTTTCGGAGAGCACACATGATCGATAAAAAAGTTGTAGTGGTAGCAACGGGCGGCACCATTGCCATGAAGTACGATGCCGCAAGTCACGGCTTGGTTCCGGCCTGTACCGGCGAAGATCTCGCGGCGGCAGTGCCCGGGTTGGGCGAGGTAGCACCTTTGGAATTTATTCAGTTTTCCAATATCGCTTCGCCCGGGATGACGCCGCAGAACATGTGGGATCTGCATGTGCGGATTGAAAAGGAACTCGCACGCGACGATGTGGCGGGCGTGATTGTGACGCACGGTACGGATACGCTTGAAGAAACAAGCTTTTTCCTGGATCTGCTGCACACAAGCCCCAAGCCCGTTGTCTGCACGGCAGCCATGCGCGGCGCAGGCGACACGAGCCCTGACGGTCCCATGAATATTTACTGCTCCGTCAAGACGGCGGCCAGTCAGGAAGCCGTCGGCATGGGTGTGCTGGTGTGTCTGAACGAAACACTGCATGCACCGGGCGAAGTAATGAAAACGCATTCGGCCAATCCCGCAACCTTCCAGTCGCCCTGGTGGGGCCCCGTGGGTTATGTGGATCTCGACAAGATCGTGATGCGCAGAAAGCCTCTGGGAGTAAAGCGCTTTGCCCCGAAGGCACTTACGGCCCGCGTGGACCTTATTAAGTGCATGACGGGTTCGACCCGCGACTACATCGACTTTGCCGTGAGTCAGGGTGTCAAGGGTATCGTGATTGAAGGCTTCGGCCGCGGAAATGTCCCGCCGCCCATGGTGCCCGGCATTGAAGATGCCGTCAAAAAGGGCGTTGCCGTTGTGCTGACAACACGTACGCCGGGCGGCCGCGTGCTTGACGTCTACGGTTATCCGGGCAGTGTCACGGACACGCGTCGGGCCGGACTTGCGATGGGAGGAGAGCTCTCTGCCGCCAAGGCTCGTCTTAAGCTCATGATCGTGCTTTCGGAACATCCGGAACTCGCCCGTGACCGCGATGCATTGGAGAAACTTTTCGATATCTGATGCTTTTGTCTAAACAACCCGCGCTTGAAAGCGCGGGGTTTCCTGACACGGTGCAGGCTTTCC
>ERZ809074.1540-NODE-1540-length-29557-cov-8.270694_pt1 | contig 29557 bp, 24 predicted proteins | sample MGYA00520795_ERZ809074 | MGnify/ENA primary metagenome ERZ809074 (study PRJEB31570, sample SAMEA3212989) | Homo sapiens | biome: human-gut; feature: human gut; material: fecal | place: Sweden | collected 2011 ...
ACCCCCATATAGGACTTTTATATTTCATTGTCCTATATGAGGGTAGCATATCACTACCGGGGGATTTTTTGTGTGTTTAAAATTTGAGTAATTTTATTTACTTCTCTGCGCGAAGGAATGCCTCGTATCCGCGACATGTCTCGTAAACGTCGATCTTACTTACAACTTCCCACGGTGCGTGCATGTTAAGAACCGGAACGCCACAGTCGATAACTTCCATGTTCAGGTTTGCAAGGATATAAGCGATAGTTCCGCCACCTCCCTGGTCAACCTTTCCAAGCTCGCTAGTCTGGAAGAATACGCCTGCATCGTCCATTACCTTTCTAAGGTAAGCGATATACTCTGCATTAGCATCATTGCAGCCGCTCTTTCCGCGAGCACCGGTATACTTATTGAATGTGAAGCCTCTTCCACAGAAAGCACTGTTCTTTCTCTCATTTACCTCTGGGTAATTTGGATCAAATGCAGCACTTACGTCAGATGAGAGCATCTTGGAGTTTTTCAGACAGCGGCGAAGAATAAGATCGCTGTATGATGCGTTAGTCAGTGCAATAAGCTCAGCAACGATATTCTCGAAGAAACGGGAATGCATACCAGTAGCACCGTTGCTTCCAACCTCTTCCTTATCAACAAGCAGACAGCAGCTTGTATGTACAGGATTCTCTACCTTAAGCATAGCAGCAAGAGAAGTGTAGGAGCATACACGGTCATCATGGCCATAGCCCATGATCATGCTGCGGTCAAGTCCGTAATCTCTTGCAGGACCAGCCGGAACGATCTCAAGCTCAGAAGACAGGAAATCTTCTTCCTCAATGTCATACTTTTCCTTTAACATAGAAAGGATCAGCTCCTTAACAGGCTCCTTGCAGTCATCAGCAGCATTCATAACAGGACGGCTTCCAACAGTCAGATTTAACTTCTCGCCCTCGATTGCCTTAGAGAGAGTCTTTGCCATCTGATCACCAGATAAGTGAATCAAAAGATCAGAGATACCAAGTACCGGATCAGACGGATCCTCACCGATTACAACATTGACAACAGTACCGTCTTTCTTTGCAACAACGCCGTGAAGAGCAAGCGGAAGAGCAACCCACTGATACTTTTTGATTCCGCCATAGTAGTGTGTATCAAGAAGAGCAAAATCCTCATCCTGATAAAGCGGATTCTGCTTAACATCAATACGAGGAGAGTCAATGTGTGCACCAAGGATATGCATACCCTTTTCCATAGGCTCAGTACCAACTACAAATAAAGCAATTGTCTTGCCCATGTTGTTAGCATAAACCTTATCGCCAGCCTTTAATGGTGTACCAGCCTCGATACAGTCATTTAAGTTCTTGTATCCAGCAGCCTTGGCCAGACGAATACTTTCCTCTACGCACTCACGCTCTGTCTTGCAGTCGGAGATGAATTTGATATAATCAGCGCAGAGTGCATTTACCTGTGCGAGCTTTGCTTCATCGCAGGATTTCCATGCATTTTTACGTTCCATAACAAATACTTCCTTTCTTTTTTGGGAAAAATAGAGTATCCCTTATCATTCTTATTCATTATACCATAGGAAATGAAGTTTGTCTTATTAAAAGTACAAAAAATTGCAAATTCTTGTTGAATTATTTGCTCAAAAACGATACAATGTTAAATGGCAGAAGATGGTTTTAACCATTAGAATAAAAAATTAAACGGAGGACGAATATGAGTACAACATCACAGAATTCAGCAAGCAGCCGTATAAGTGCTTTGCTTGATGACAACAGTTTTGTTGAGATCGGCGGATCAGTTACTGCCAGAAATACCGATTTCAATTTGCAGAACAAAGAAACACCTGCAGATGGAGTATTAACAGGATATGGTACTATTGATGGTGCCCTTGTCTATGTTTACAGCCAGGACGCAACTGTTCTGGGCGGTTCCATCGGAGAAATGCACGCAAAGAAGATTGTAAAGCTTTACAGCCTTGCAATGAAGGTAGGTGCACCGGTAATCGGTCTGGTAGACTGTGCAGGAATGAGATTAGAGGAGGCTACCGATGCATTAGAGGCATTTGGTAAGCTGTATGAGTGCCAGGCACTTGCATCTGGCGTAGTTCCACAGATCACAGCAGTTTTCGGAACCTGCGGCGGCGGTATGGCAGTAGTTCCGGCTCTGACTGATTTCACATTTATGGAGGCAAAGAACGCAAAGCTGTTCGTTAATTCTCCAAATGCATTAGAGGGCAACAAGACTGAGAATACAGCAAACGCAGCATTCCAGAGCAGCGAGGCTGGTATGGTAGATGTAGTTGCACAGGAAGATGAGCTGTTAGAGAGCATCCGCACCTTAGTAAGCATTCTGCCGGCAAACAACGAGGATGACATGTCCTACAGCGAGTGCACAGATGACTTAAATCGTGCATGTACAGATCTTGAAGCATCAGCAGCAGATCCGGCACTTAGCCTGCCAATGATCTCTGATGATAACTTCTTCTTCGAGGTAAAGAAGGATTACGCAAAGGATATGGTAACTGGCTTTATCCGCTTAAACGGAAACACCATCGGCGCAATTGCAAACCGTACTGCTTTATATGACGAAGAGGGCAAGGAGGCTGAGACCTTCGACGGTACCTTAAGCGCAGAGGGTGCTGAGAAGGCAGCAGAGTTCGTAAACTTCTGTGACGCATTCTCCATCCCAGTTTTAACACTGACAAATGTTACCGGATACAAGGCAACAAAGTGCCAGGAGAAGAGAATCGCAAAGGCAGCTGCAAAGCTGATTTATGCATTCCATGATATGACTGCTCCAAAGGTAAATGTAATCGTAGGCGCAGCAAACGGAACAGCATCCTTAGCAATGAACAACAGTGCAGATATGACATATGCATGGCCGCAGGCTACCATCGGCATGATGGATCCAGTAAGTGCAGCAAAGATCATGTATGCAGATGAGATTGCAAAGGCAGATGATAAGAATGCTCTTATAAGCGAGAAGGCAGCAGCTTACGCTAAGCTTCAGGCAAGTGCAGAGTCTGCAGCTAAGAGAGGTTATGTAGACAGCATTATCGCTCCGGAAACTACAAGACAGATCGCTGCAGCAGCATTTGAGATGCTGTTCACAAAGAGAGAGGACCGTCCGGCAAAGAAGCACGGTACCGTTTAATCCAGAAACACAGTACCGTGTGAACACATCGCGGATTAATGATCCCCTATGTGTGTACGGGGTGGAATGAGAGGTAGATATGAAAAGAAAGTTAGCAGTATTATTAAGTGTGCTGCTGTGTGCGTTTGGGCTGACTGCCTGCTCCTCATCCAGTGCTTCTGATACAGCAAGTGAGGACATGGCTGTCTACAAGACAGAGGCAGTTGCACTCATTGATACACTTGTAAATGAGCAGAAAACACTTGACGAGTTAAAGGCTGAGGCAAATGACGAGGATGAGGCCGCTGCATTTGAGGCTGGTTTTTCAGCGTGGGAAGATGCAAAGGAAGAACTCGGCGCAGTTAGCGAGATCAAAGAGGATTCTGCTGATGTCAGCTACGAAAACCAGAACAAGCTTTATGTTGTCAGTGTAGACGGAACCTTTGACAAGCGTGATGCAGTTGTCACTGTTACCTTTGATAAGAAGGGAAATTTAAGTTCTGTTGCATTCAACGGTGTTTATACACTGGGTGAGAAGATGTCAAAGGCAGCCTTAAATACCATTATGGGTCTGGCAGTCGTATTCGTTATGCTGATCTTCATCAGCTTGATCATCTACTGCTTCAAGTTTATCCATGAGGCAGAGGAAAGAGCAGCTGCAAAGAAGAAGGCTTCAGAGCCTGCTCCGGCACCTGCACCAGTAGTAGAAGAAACAGTAGAAGAAGAGGACGATCTTGAGCTTGTAGCTGTTATTGCAGCAGCAATCGCAGCAAGCGAAGGTACCGATCCGAATGGTCTGGTAGTTCGTTCTATTAAGAGAGTTGGCAAGACAAACAACTGGAAAAGAGCATAAAAGCAGCCGCAAAGCGGCAGAAGGAGATTAAGATGAAAAATTATACCATTACTGTAAATGGCAATGTATATGAAGTAACTGTTGAAGAAGGAACCGGATCCGCAGCAGCTGCAGCACCAAAGGCAGCTCCTAAGGCAGCACCGAAGGCTGCTCCAAAGGCAGCAGCACCGGCTGGCGCACAGGGTGCTGTAAAGATCAGCGCTCCAATGCCAGGTAAGATTCTTGGTGTTAAGGCAAACGCTGGTGACGCTGTAAAGAAGGGTCAGGTAATCGTTGTTCTTGAGGCTATGAAGATGGAGAATGATATCGTAGCACCTCAGGATGGAACCGTAGCTTCTATCAATGTAACAGCAGGACAGTCCGTTGAGTCTGGCGCAGTACTTGCTACAATGAACTAATGAAGCTCCTACGTAAGTAGGTGAATCCTGCATATGCAGGAAATATACGGGAGGTATTAGACAATGAGTTATGTAACTGAAACATTAGGCAATCTAATCCACCAGACCGCGTTCTTCAATCTGTCATGGGGCAACCTGTTAATGATCCTTGTTGCACTGGTATTCTTATACCTGGCAATCAAGAAGGGATACGAGCCGTTACTGCTTGTGCCGATTGCATTCGGTATGCTGCTTGTTAACATGTATCCGGAAATCATGGCAAACCCGGAAGACACTTCAAACGGTGTTGGAGGATTACTGCATTATTTCTATATTCTGGACGAGTGGAGTATTCTGCCGTCTCTGATCTTCATGGGTGTTGGTGCGATGACTGACTTCGGTCCGCTGATCGCAAACCCAATCAGCTTTTTGATGGGTGCTGCTGCACAGCTTGGTATCTACCTGGCTTACTTTATGGCAATCCTTATGGGATTCTCTGATAAGGCAGCTGCAGCAATCTCTATCATTGGCGGTGCTGACGGCCCGACCTCTATCTTCCTTTGTGGTAAGTTAGGACAGACCCAGTACATGGGACCAATCGCCGTTGCTGCATATTCTTACATGTCTCTTGTTCCGATCATTCAGCCGCCGATCATGAAGGCACTGACTACAGAGAAAGAGAGAAAGATCAAGATGGAGCAGCTTCGTCCAGTATCAAAGCTGGAGAGAATCCTGTTCCCGATCATCGTAACAATCGTTGTTGTTTTGATTCTTCCAAGTACTGCACCGCTTATCGGTATGCTTATGCTTGGTAATTTGTTCCGCGAGAGTGGTGTTGTTAAGCAGCTTACTGAGACAGCTTCCAACGCACTTATGTATATCGTAGTTATCCTTCTTGGTACTTCTGTAGGTGCATCTACCAGTGCAGAGGCATTCTTAAAGATGGATACCTTAAAGATCGTTGCACTTGGTATGATCGCTTTCGCATTTGGTACTGCAGGCGGTGTCCTTCTTGGAAAGCTTTTGTGCAAGGTTACAAAGGGCAAGATCAATCCGCTTATCGGTTCAGCAGGTGTATCTGCCGTTCCGATGGCAGCGCGTGTATCACAGAAGGTTGGTTCAGAGGCAGATCCGAGCAACTTCCTTTTGATGCATGCAATGGGACCAAACGTAGCCGGTGTTATCGGTACGGCCGTTGCGGCAGGTACGTTTATGGCAATATTTGGAGTATGATGCCAGGGGATCGAACTCAAAAGCCGATCGTGCTTGCACGATGAGGTTTTTGAGCTTGGGACCCGCAAAAACATGAGGATGCAGCGATTTTCAAAGAAAATCAGCGAATCCGAATGTTTTTAGAATTGCGAAAGATGCGAAGCAACGGAGCAATTCGTAGGCATCAGTTAAAGTATACTGATAAAATTTGGAGGTAATATAATGGCAGAGCAAGTAAAAAGGCCAGTAGGAATTACAGAGACGGTCTTAAGAGATGCGCATCAGTCTCTGATGGCAACTAGAATGACCACAGAGCAGATGCTTCCAATCGTTGAGAAAATGGATCAGGTAGGATACCACTCCGTAGAGTGCTGGGGTGGCGCTACATTTGATGCCAGCCTTCGTTTCCTGAAGGAAGATCCGTGGGAGAGACTGCGTAAATTAAGAGCAGGCTTCAAGCATACAAAGCTGCAGATGCTGTTCCGTGGACAGAACATCTTAGGCTACAATCACTATGCAGATGACGTAGTAGAGTACTTCGTACAGAAGTCAGTTGCAAATGGTATGGATATCATCCGTATCTTCGACTGCTTCAACGATCTGCGTAACTTAAAGACAGCAGTAAACGCAACAAAGGCAATCAAGAAGGAGAACCCAAATGCTGAGGCACAGATCGCACTGTGCTACACCCTTGGTGATGCTTACACACTTGATTACTGGAAGAAGATTGCAAAAGAGATCGAGTCCATGGGTGCAGATTCTATCTGTATCAAGGATATGGCAGGTCTTCTTGTTCCGTATAAGGCAACTGAGCTTGTTACAGCTCTTAAGAGCGCAACAAAGCTTCCGATTCAGATTCATACCCACTACACCTCTGGTGTTGCATCCATGACATATATGAAGGCAGTTGAGGCTGGCGCAGATGTTATTGATACAGCAATGAGCCCATTAGCTATGGGTACCAGCCAGCCGGCTACTGAGGTTATGGTAGAGACCTTCAAGGGAACTCCATACGATACAGGTCTTGATATGAAGCTTCTGGGAGAAATCGCTGATTACTTCCGTCCGATTCAGGAGGAAGCTCTTAAGTCTGGCCGCATCAACCCGAAGGTTATGGGCGTTAACATCAAGACTTTGATGTATCAGGTACCGGGCGGTATGCTTTCCAACCTGGTAAGCCAGTTAAAGGAAGCAGGCGCTGAGGACAAGTACTATCAGGTACTTGAGGAAGTTCCGAGAGTACGTAAGGACTTCGGAGAGCCGCCGCTTGTTACTCCGTCTTCTCAGATCGTTGGTACTCAGGCAGTTCTTAACGTTCTTCAGGGCGAGAGATACAAGATGATGACCAAGGAGTCCAAGAAGATCTTAAGAGGTGAGTTTGGACAGACTGTTAAGCCATTTAACAAGGAAGTTCAGAAGAAGGCAATCGGAGACGAGAAGCCGATCACCTGCCGTCCGGCAGATCTGATCAAGCCACAGTTAGACAACTTCCGCAAGGAGGCAGCTCAGTATATCCAGCAGGACGAGGATGTACTGACCTATGCACTGTTCCCGCAGGTTGCTACTGAGTTCTTCAAGTATCGTGAAGCACAGCAGACAAAGGTAGATCCAGCTGCTGCAGATACAAAGAATAAGGCATACCCGGTATGATACTAGAATTGCGAAAGCTACGAAGTAGCGGAGCAATTCGTGAGTATCAATAAAGTAAAATAAAGAACAAGGGACTCTTGGAAAACAAGGGTCCCTTTTTTGAAAAAAGGATTGTGTGAAAATTTTTTATGAGCAAAGTAATAGTAATAGGCGGCGGTGCCGCTGGAATGATGGCTGCATTAAAGGCGGCCGACAATGGTCATGACGTGACCCTGCTTGAGAAAAATGAAAAGCTTGGCAAAAAGCTTTTTATCACAGGAAAGGGTCGCTGCAACGTGACAAATGCCTCCGATATGGAGACAATCATGAGTCAGATCGTGACAAATCCACGTTTCCTTTACAGTGCGTTTTCTGACTGCAGCAACACAGATGTCATGGAACTTATTGAAAGCGGCGGATGTCCGCTTAAGATAGAAAGAGGTCAGCGCGTATTCCCAGAGTCAGATAAGTCCTCTGATATCATAAGCTGCTTTTCACGTCTTTTAAAAAAGGCTGGCGTAGAAATTATATTAAATAAGGAAGTAACGCATATCATCACCGAAGAAGGACGTGCAGCAGGCGTGTCACTTTCCGATGGAAAAAAAATAAGTGCCGATGCCATAGTGCTTGCAACAGGCGGTCTTTCCTATGCGTCAACAGGTTCCACGGGAGACGGACACCGCATGGCAAGAGAGCTTGGTCATACAGTGACACCATGCTTTCCGGCATTAGTGCCAGTTAACACAAAAGAAGACTGGTGCCGCACACTGCAGGGACTGTCACTTAAAAATGTTACCTTCACTGTAAAAGACGGCAAAAAGAAGCTGTATGAGGATTTTGGAGAGATGTTGTTCACTCATTTTGGCATCAGCGGACCACTTGTATTAAGTGCAAGCAGTAAAATCGTCAAAAAGCTTGATAAAAATCCGCTTTCAGCTTTTATAGACTTAAAGCCGGCGCTTACAGACGAGCAGCTTGATGCAAGACTTTTGCGAGACTTCTCACAGGAAAAAAATAAGCAGTTTAAAAATGCATTAAATGGCTTATTCCCGGCAAGACTAGCAGAGCAGATCGTCATTTTGTCAGGCATAAATCCAGACAAGGAAGTAAACGCCATCACAAAAGAAGAGCGTGCCCATCTTGTTTCTTTAACCAAAAATCTCCCATTGACCATTCTTAGTGTCAGGAGTTATAATGAAGCTATTATTACGCAGGGCGGCGTCAAAGTGCAGGAAGTACAGCCAAAGACTATGGAGTCAAAGCTTGTGCAGGGACTGTATTTTGCAGGCGAACTACTAGATATTGATGCCCTCACAGGGGGCTACAACCTGCAGCTTGCATGGTCCACGGGAAGCCTGGTAGGGGATAGTATTCGTGCTACAGTTCACGGGTCATAACCTAGATAAGCGGTGAGACGAGTTGCTTTTACGAGACCGAACGTTGGAGCAGGACTTTCAAGAAAGAGTAGGATAATAAAGAATGTAACAGGTGCCTGCGGAAAAGAGAGGTTGACAAAACAATCGTCGAACCGCTTTCATAAAATAACCTGCCCGTGAACAGTAACGGAACAGTAGCTATTAAAAGAAAAAGGAGAGAACAAAAATGGGTTTTAACATCGCAATTGATGGTCCGGCAGGAGCCGGAAAAAGCACCATCGCAAAGCTTGCAGCAAGCGAGCTTTCCTATATATATGTAGATACAGGCGCCATGTACCGCGCAATCGGTCTGTATGTATATCGTAAGCATGTGCCAGAAGAAGATACAAACGCTATTGGAGAGACTGCGAAAGAGACAGAAGTTTCCATTCGTTATATCGACGGTGAGCGCCATGTATATTTAAATGGTGAGGATGTAAGTGAAGAGATCAGAAAAGAGCATATTGGCCATATGGCATCTGTAGTTGGTGCAGTGCCGGCTGTAAGAGAGCATCTCTTATCACTTCAAAGACAGATTGCACGGGAAAATGATATCATCATGGATGGAAGAGACATTGGTACATGTATTCTTCCTAATGCAGATGTAAAGATCTTTCTGACAGCAAGTGCCGAGGAAAGGGCAAGAAGACGCTACTTAGAGCTGCAGTCAAAGGGCGATAATACGCCATATGACGTTGTGCTTGCCGATATTAAAGAGCGCGACTACCGTGACACGCACAGAGATATCGCACCGTTAAAGCAGGCTGAGGATGCTGTATACCTTGATACGTCAAACATGACAATTGAAGAAGCAGCAGCAAAGGTAGTAGAGCTTGCAAAGGCGGCACGCTGATGGAAGTAATTCTTGCAAAAAGCGCGGGCTTTTGCTTTGGCGTGCGCCGCGCAGTAAACGAAGTTTATCGTTGTCTTGAGGAAGAAAAGGATACACCAATCTATACCTTTGGTCCAATCATCCACAACGATGAAGTGGTCAACGATTTAAAGAATAAAGGTGTGCAGGTAGTTGACACATTAGAGTCGCTTGCAGCACTTAAAAAAGGCATTGTCATAATCCGCTCCCATGGTGTTGGCCGTGACACCGAAACAAAGATGCGTGAGCTTGGCATGCGTGTCATTGACATGACATGTCCGTTTGTAAAAAAGATTCACCGTCTTGTAGAAGAAAAGTCAAAAGAAGGCTACCAGATCGTCATAGCCGGAAATCCTGTGCATCCAGAGGTTGTAGGCATTGTAGGATGGAGCACAGACGGCGCATCAGTTGTAAAAGATGCAGAAGAAGCACAAAAGCTGGTATTAGACCCTAAAAAACCCGTTTTTGTGGCAGCACAAACGACATTTCACTACATTAAATTTCAAAATATAGTTGACCAATTAGAAAAAAAAGAGTACAATATAAATTGCGTTAACACTATCTGCAATGCAACCAGAAACCGGCAGGAGGAAGCAGCTCGTCTTGCAGCCTCAGTAGATGGCATGCTGGTCATAGGTGGGAGTCATAGCTCCAACACGCAGAAGCTGTTTGAAATATGCAAAAAAGAATGTAATAATACCCATTACATACAAACCGCTGAGGACCTAGACACCAATTGGTTTTTGACAGCAGACAGGGTGGGTGTTACAGGAGGGGCTTCAACCCCGAATATAATCATTGAGGAGGTTCTACACCATGTCAGACGAATTCGGACAATTATTAAGTGAGCAGAAAGAAGTTGCAATTAGCCAGGGCGCAGTTGTATCCGGTCAGGTTATTGCAGTAAAGGAAGACGAGATTGTCCTAAATATAGGATATAAAGCAGATGCTGTCATTAGCCGCAACGAATTTACCAACATCCCGAATGCAAATCTGTGCGACCTTGTAAAGGTTGGCGATGAGATCGAGGCTAAGGTTGTTAAGATGAACGACGGCGAGGGCCAGGTTCAGCTTTCTGTACGCAAGCTGCAGGCAGAGAGAGGAAGCAAGGTTCTTGAGGACGCATTCGAGAACAAGACTGTATTAAAGGCAGTTGTTACTGAGATCTCCACTGGTGGATTAAGCGTAGTAGTTGATCAGACCAGAGTATTTATCCCGGCAAGCCTTGTATCCGATGTATACGAGAAGAATCTTGAGAAGTACAAGGGACAGGAAGTTGAGTTTATCGTTACTGAGTTCAACCCGAAGAAGCACAGAATTATCGGTAACTGCAAGGAGCTGATCATCGAGAAGAAGAAGAAGATGCAGGAAGAGCTCTTCGCAAAGCTTGAGGTTGGTCAGACCGTTGAGGGTACTGTAAAGAACGTTACAGATTTCGGTGCATTCGTAGATTTAGGCGGAGCAGATGGTCTGCTTCACATTTCTGAGATGAGCTGGGGCCGTATCGAGAATCCTAAGAAGGTATTCAAGAGTGGTGATAAGGTTAAGGTTCTTGTAAAGGCAATCGATGGAAATCGTATCGCACTGAGCATGAAGTTCCCGGAGGAGAATCCGTGGAAGGATGCAGAAGAGAAGTTTGCAGTAGGTACTGTTGTTACTGGTAAGGTAGCACGTATGACTGACTTCGGTGCATTCGTAGAGTTAGAGTCAGGTGTTGATGCACTGCTTCACGTTTCTCAGATTTCCAGAGAGCGCGTAGAGAAGCCACAGGATGTTCTGTCCATCGGTCAGGAAATCACCGCAAAGGTAGTAGACTTGAACGTAGATGCAAAGAAGATCAGCCTGAGCATGAAGGCTCTTGCAAACGATGAGGATCAGGAATAATCCGTAAGAAATACATTAAATAAAGTGAATTTAAAAAGACCGGGTAGAAAAAACTACCCGGTCTTTTTTGATTAAAGCAAGCGGTTCAAGAAAATAATTCCGGCGGTGCTTCCTGCGCCTCCTCAGAAGGAACAGGTACAGCACATCTCAGTGCATCTTCGAGTACATTATGTGCATAGGCGAGAATAAAATCAGGATCAGCTATATATTCTGTAAAAAGCTGCTTGGAAGAATACTCCTCCTTATAAAGATCAAACATATCCTCATGCGAGAGTGGAAGAAAAGTACTGCTTTTCTTTGTGTAGCAGGTAGAAGCACTTGCCTGAACACGATGCTCCGGGTCTACATATTGGCCGACCTTCTTATGAACAGCGCGGTCCTCATCAGGAAGATAATAATAATCCTTATAATTATCAAAGAAATACTTTAATTCCCCGACAAAAGCACGAATCTCAATAATGATCTGGTTCGCACGGATCGATAAACGGCAAAGCGGCAGCTCACGCGTCACAGCTACCGGGACCTTAACAGAACAATCCACCACAATAGTAAGAGAGGACGATGCAGTGCTTAACGAATAGCCGGCAAGTGTCCACTCACTGCGGAATATATCAAGATAAGACAAAAGCGGCATAATCTGAGGAAGAGCCTTTAAATCATCCTCATTGTGAAGAAGAAGCACCTGATAAAGACGCTTATCACCAGTCTCAAGATAATCATGATAAACAGCGATCATCTCCTTGCCGGTAGCCTGATCTAGTCTTGAAATATTTAAATAGCTTTCAAGTGTTGCAAGTTTTAAGTTCTCAAGCTGCAGAAGTGTCTTTACAGGACGCAAGTGGCGGTACAGATCAAAGCTGCGAATATTGTCAAGCGCATCAGTATTAAGACCATAGGCAGCAGCACATTTCTTTAAGAATGGAATATCAAAGGTTTCACCATTAAAAGAAACAACAACTTGATAATTCTTTATAAAAGAAAAAAAGTCCTCAAGGATCTCCTGCTCAGAATTAAGCGAATCAGAAAACCACTGTCTGATATGCCACTCCATCTGCTGATGATAGACCGCACCAATCAGATAAATAGAAGAGGTAGCAGGTGTGAGTCCTGTCGTCTCAATATCAAGAAATACAAGATCCTTTAAGGGTGCAATCGCATGAGAATCATAAAATTGCGGGATCGAAAACGTTTTGCTTATAACAACCATTGAAATTCCCCCGTTATATAAAAAATCACATTAACTACAAATCTTAAAAATTTCTTACATTATAGCATAAGAGAGGAGAGAAGTCAAACCTATTCCTATTATGTGATTTGCAGTAAACAGTGATATATATATGAATTATGATTATAGATAATTACAACAAAAATGAAAAAAATCACAAGAAAGTATGAAAAAAAAACAAAAATGGTACTTTACAAAGTGTTTAAAATGTGCTACTGTTTAAACAAGCGAAAAAAAGCATGTTCATCAGTTCAGCTGGAAACAGTGAAAACTTGGAAGGAGTATGGAATATGCAGGGAGATGACAGCAAAGAGGGCAAAGACAGCAAACGTTTAAGTCGCGCGGAGCTTCTTGAAATGCTTATTGAGCAATCAAAAGAAGTCGAGTCACTTAAAAAGAAGGTTGACGAGCTTCAGAAACAGCTTGATGATCGGACGATTCAGTTGCAGCAGACAGGTTCGATTGCAGAAGCAGCTCTCGCATTAAACGACATATTCAAAGCTGCAGATCAGGCAGCATCCCAATACATCGAAAGTATCAAGCGTATGGAGCACGAAAAGAATGTAGAGTTCCAGGCGCTTCGCCAGAAGACACTCGATGCATGTGCTGTGATGAGAGAAGATACACAGGAGTATTGCAGGCGGCTTCGTTATGAGAGCGAGGCAAAAAGAGACGCTCTGTATGCTCAGTTAGAAAAAGAAAAAGAAGAGATCGAGAAAAACAATTCTAGTGAAGGCAGCGATCCAACCACATGGACGTGCCTTGAGACATCTCCCAGTGTAGGTGGAGGTGTCTCATGAAAAGAAATAAAAAACAACCACTTGAAGTGCCGCCGATAGAGACTCTTGAAAAAGAGCTTCACAGAGAGCTTTACAAAAAGAGCTACAGGAGCACGCTTCGAAGCACGGTTTATACACTCATTACAGTGGCGGCAGTAGCAGTACTGGTAGCTACTTTGGTGTTACCTGTTTTACAGATCTATGGTACGTCCATGACGCCGACCTTATCAGATGGAGACATAGTTGTCTCTGTTTCTGGTTCGGAATTTGAAGCGCAGGACATAATTGCATTTTACTACAATAATAAGATCTTAGTAAAACGTGTGATTGCAACAGCAGGACAGTGGGTAGATATCGACGAAGAGGGAAATGTTTCAGTTGACGGAACATCCCTCGATGAGCCATACGTATTTGAGAAGGCGCTTGGCGAATGCGACATAGACCTGCCATATCAAGTGCCTGAAGGAAGAGTATTTGTGATGGGTGATCATCGAAGCGTTTCAGTTGACAGCAGAAGCACATCTGTCGGATGTGTGGCACAGGAGCAAATTGTTGGAAAATTAGTATTTTGTGTCTGGCCATTTACAAACTTTGGCCAGATCAAGTAGGAGAAAGGGGGCGTCTGTTTTGGAAAATCCGTTAAGAAAACAGATTCGTTCAATCATGAAGGATCATAAGAAACGTCAAATGTGGTATCGAATAGTCACCACACTGGCGGTTGTTGTTGTGTTTGTAACGACATATATGCTGATTCTACCAGCTATAACGATGGAAAACAAAGCAGAGTGCGGTATTACAGAGCACAAACACGACGCAAACTGTTACAGCTCGCATTATGAGAAGGAGAAAGAGCTTGCCTGTACGACAGATTCACTAGGTGTACATAAGCATACAAATGCCTGCTACGATGCAGAGCATAAGCTGATCTGCGGTTATGCAGACTTTGTGATTCATGAACATGACGCATCCTGCTACGACAAAGACGGCAATCTAGTATGCACCATTCCAGAGCATAAGCTGCATCAGCACACACCAGAGTGCTATCAGATGCAGAAGCAGCTAGTTTGCACACAGGAAGAGTCAGTTGGTCATACCCATACAGAAGAGTGCTACACAAAGACTCAGGGAAATCTAATCTGTGGCAAAGAAGAGCATACACACGGCGAAAGCTGCTACGATGCAGAAGGCAATTTAATCTGCACACTAGAAGAGCATACGCACAGTGACGAATGCTACGAGTGGAATGACATACTGACATGTACTATTCCAGAAAGCGCAGGTCACACACACAGCGAAGCCTGCTATCAGGATGTGCAGGTACTAATCTGCGAAGAGCCGGCAGAGCTTCATACCCACACAGCAGAGTGCTACAAAGACGGCGTACTCGCATGTGGAAAGCTAGAATTAAAAGAGCATAAGCACAGCGAAACATGTTTCACAGAAAAGCAGGTTCTCGTAGAGACATTAATCTGTGACAGAGTAGAGCATGTACATACAGACGAGTGCTATAAGGGCAGTAGTCAGAAAGAAGAGCAGTCGTCAGTGGCTAGCGAGGAAGTGGTCAGTGAAGAAGCGACCAGTGGCCAGAGTGAAGAAGTGACCAGTGAAGATGCTTCAACTGAGGAAAACTCCACAGAAGAAATCAGTTCTGAAGAGTTAAGTACAGAAGAAGTAAGTGCAGAAGCTGCAAGCTTAGAGGAAACTTCAACAGAGGAAACTAGCAGCCAGATCGAGGAGGCTTCAAGTGAAGAAACTTCAAGCGAGGCAGAGACGACTAGCGAAGAAGTTTCAAGTGAGGCCGAGGAAAGCTCCATTGAAGAAACATCTGAGGAAGCTTCGACAGAAGAGTTTAGCACAGAGGAAGTAAGTACAGAGGAAATCTCAACAGAGGAGATCAGCACAGAGGAAGCTTCAAGTGAAGAAGAACCAACAGAGGCTGAGACTGAAGAGGAGAGTAGTGAGCTTCCAAAGCTTACTGGCATTTGGCCGCAGGATATGATAGCGGTAGCAAGTGCTTTGGTAGGAAGCGAGAATAAAGATCTTGTTGAATTTTGCTTAAACTATGTTGGTGTATATGGTGTATCATTTAACACTGATTTAGATGCGTGGATTGAAAGTCTGCAGGAAAACGATTTGTATGGTGCAGCAGATGAGTTCGATCCAAATCCAGGTGATGTAGCGTTCTTTGACGAAGATGGCGATGGCAGTGCAGACTATGTCGGTGTAGTAGTAGATGCCACTTTCGATGAAGATGGATTTGTTACAGAGTTCACTGTTGTTCAGACAAATGATCAGGGTATAGTAGAGGAACATGTCTACAGTGCTGGTGAAGAAAGTCTGATGGGATGCTGTTTAATGCCATATATAGCTGATTCAAACGATGCGTTGGTAATTCCAGAAACGTATGCAAACTTTAATAAATATGTTACATCAATGGTTGGAACTGGAACAGTGTATGATAAAACAACAGGAAATTATAAGAGTAAGTTGAAAGTCGACTTTCTTATCCCAAGTGCAGATGTGAAGGATGCAAATTATTCTTATGAGCTGAAGTATCCAGAAGGAATCATAGTACCAGATAAATTGATTGGTCAAACATTCATTTTGGAAGATGAGAATAAGACAAATGCAGGACATTTCCATTTTGTAAAGAATGAGGATGGAACTTACTCAGCAAAAATTAATTTTGATCAGGATTATGTAAATAATGCTGGTACTACAATTAAAGGTCATCTTTGGTTTGAAGGTGAATTGAAAAAGACAACTGTAACAGAGGAAGGCAAGATTGTAATTTCTGGTGAAGATAATGTTAAACTTGAAATTCCACGGGAAGAAATAAAATATCCGGATGATGAGAATTACAAGTATAACATTGGTGTTAAGAAGGAAAAAGCTTCCTATAACAAGGAAACTGGAAAATTGGAATATACCGTATATGTTTCTTCAATAAAAGGAACACCAGATGTTATTGATTTTTCCGATACCATTACAGTTACGGGAATGACGCTTGGAACACCTCAGATTACAGTTAACAAACAGACCATGAAAAAATTTAGCTGGGAGCCGGAGGGAAATCCTTCTAAATCAGAGACGATACCAGTTAATTATGCATATGAATCGAATACTATTAAGATGGAGCTGCCTAAGCTTCCAGAAGGTAAGGAGGAGAAGGGTCATAATCCTCCATATGTAGAATATGAGCGTTATGAGATTAAATATTCATACGATGTTTCAAGCATGGATGTAGGCACCTTGAAAGCAAATAATAAGGCTCATGTTGAATCAAAAGATTCAAAGACTAATGAGATAATTCGCGATGAGGATGAAAAGGATATAACCATTGAGAATAAGTATGAAATTGCTAAGAGAGGTGACTTTGATTCAGCGAATAGCCAAATCAAATGGACGATTACTCTTAATTCACAAAATGCGAACATTGCAGGTGGCAAGTTGACTGATGAGATGCTTAAAATGATCAAGAGCGGAACAGATGTAACAATAACACCTTCAGAGGGAGCAAAGATCACAAGAGAAGCAGATGGTAAGATTACATCAATTGATTTCGAGCCTGTTAGCAATGAAAAGAATACAAACCAGTACACAATTACCTATTACACAGAAGCAAAGCAGACATGGAAAGATCAGACTGTGAGAAATACGGTAATATTTAAGCCAGAAGGCGGTGAAGATGTAGGTGATACAGGTGATGTGTCAATACCGGGTGGCGGCGTTACTAAGACAAAGGATGATAATGCAGTGGAAGCTCCTGATGGAAAAACCGCAGAGGTAAATTGGACTGTATCTCTTATTATTCCGGATGGAAAGCTGCCAAAGACTACCATTAAAGATTCTATGTCTAGTACCCATAACTGGCAGCAAGGAAATGGAGAAGGAAATTATCTGACAGTAAAGCAGATAAAGGACTGGGGTGGTAAATATACTTGGAAGAACAATGATGCTATTGTCAAAACTGGTGCATTTACTGAAGCTGATTTTAAACTGACGTTTAAAACGAAGGATGGAAAGGAATATTCATATTCTGAAATTTCTGCGCTGAATGATTCATCAGACTTGAAATTTACAAGCTTTAATGTGGAGGTGTTAAATGATATTTCATGTTCTAGCGCGAATAAGCTGACATTTAGCTATAAGACCACTGCAGATCTGACACAGGCAGTTACTGGTAATAGAAATAATTATGTTAATAAAGTAGATGTTGATAACAAGCACGATGAAGACACGTATCATTACACATACAGTAAGGGTGAAATAGTTAAGACCGATGGAAATGGTCAAACGAATACTACTAGTACACCAACTGCTGGTGAGTTGATTTGGAAAATCAAGGTGACTACAGATACGGGAGAACATAAAACGTTAACTGTTACTGATGCATTGCCGAAGGGGGTGAAGCTCAAAGAATTTTCAGTAGAAAAGCAAAGTGGCAGTAACGATAAGTCAACATATATCGTTAAACCAGATGGAACAATTTCAAAACAGGACGGTGGAAATTTTGAAAATGAATTTTCAATAAATGGCAGTAAGTATGAGAATGGTCAATTGACGTTGATAATTCAAAAGGATAGTGGAGAAAACCTTCCTAAAGCAATGTCATTTGAAATTGTTGTCAAATGCGAGGTGGACGATGCAGAAAAAATTGAGGCTGGCGAAAAGCGCATATTTACAAATGAGGCAAGTGCAAAGCTAGATGATGTTAGTATTGGATCCTCAAATCAGACGCAGGAGTGGACGAAGAAGGATACTACGGTAGCCAAGAAAGTAGTCGACAAGTCGGGAGATTATGATAATAAAACAAGGCGAGCAAAATACTCGATTGTGTTGAATCCAGATGCAAAGGATCTTGTTGAAGGTACTGATAAGCTTACACTAGTAGATACACTTGAAAGTTATAATAAAACACATTGGTCAGATGGTGGTAAGCTTGATGACATAACAGTGCAGACAGAGCTGATTCCAAGTACAGTTAAGCTATATTATGCTGTTCATAACGGAAACGGAGGATATACAACAGGTAAAGAGGTTACTGGATGGGCATGGACTTATAAGGAAGAGCCGACATCGTGGAGTCAGGATTATATAAATCATATTATAACAGCAACTGACATACCTGATAGTACAGCTTTGATCTTTAAGTATGAGTATCTGATTACAGTAGATGTGCCTGATAATAATTATACAACGGTACAAGTGAGTGTAAAAAATACAGCTACTTTATCAGGAACATCTGATAAGGGTACTACGGGTGAAAAACCCTATATCTGGGAACGCCAGGCAGCAGGTGGTGGTGTTACAACTGATAAGAACTATGTCTTATACAAAGTGGAGAAAGGAAATTACGGAAAGGCTGTAAGTGGTGCTGTTTTCCAACTTCAAAAGTATTTAGATGGAAAGTATCAGAACATAGATGGAAAAACATTTACCACTGATCAGGAAGGAAAGATTACAGTTTCATGGGATGCTGACTTGTATGAGAAAAATGTTTTATATAGGTTGGTAGAGGTCCAAGCTCCATCAGGTTATAAGCTTCCAGATGGAGAAGCACCGAGTATTGAGTTTTACTTCTCAGATGAGAAGGATAACAATAATGTATTGCCATCGCCGATTCCAACGGGAGCAGTTGATCTTAGCAAGACTTCGCATACTTCGTATCTTGAGAATGAAGCTAGTCAGTCATATGTTCTCCCGGAAACCGGTGGAACTGGTACCTATTGGTATACCATGGGCGGCGTGCTCCTAACAGCAGGGGCAGCGTTCCTGATATATAAAAAACACATGCAGAAAGGAGGCAAGAGAATTTGGTAACAAATTCTCTAAACTCCCCAAGCATGGGGAACCCTCAATATACGCAATTCCTACGCATTATTCAGAGGGAGGGCACAGCCCAAAAACAAAAAAAGGATAGTAATAAAAAAGAAAGCGAGGAAGTAAAATATGAAGAAAATGAAAAAAGTCATGGCTCTGTTACTCAGCTTAGTCATGGTACTTGCAATGAGTATCGCAACATTTGCAACAGAAAATCCAACTGGAAGTAGCAATACTTACACAATCACAATTGAAAATGCAGAAAAAGGTCACGTTTATGAGGCATACCAGATTTTTACTGGTGATTTGAATGAAGGCGTGTTATCTAATATTAAATGGGGTAATGGTGTCAATTCAGAGGGACAGACTTATTTTGGTACTGCAGCTGATAAGGCTAATGCATTAGGTACTGCAGAGGCTGCAAAAGAATTCGCAAAAGAATTAGAGACTAAAGGGTATCTGACTACTCCAAATAGCAGTACAGAAGTTCAGGGTCCGTATACAATTTCTGGATTAGCAGCTGGATATTACCTTGTTAAGGATAGAGATAATAGTTTAACTGGCAAGGATGATTACTATACAGCATACATAATGAAAGTTGTTGAAAATGTAAAAGCTACTCCTAAGGGAACAAAGCCAACAGTTGATAAGCAGGTTCAGGATGAAAAAGCTGACGCAGAGGCAGGTTCTGACGCAGAAGGTTGGGGTGAATCCGCCGATCACGCAATTAATGAATCATTTAAGTTTAAATTAATTGCAACATTACCAGTTAGTGAGAATTATAAAGATTATAAAGAATATGCAGTTACATTTAATGATACAATGTCTAACGGAGTTACCTTTGAATCAATTGAGTCTGTTACTGTTGATGGTGTAGAAATTGATTCTAGTAAGTATAGCTGTACTGCAACAGTTGGTCAGGAGGGCGGAAACTGGAAATTAACAATTTCTGACCTTAAGGCTATTGAAGGTGTTGATTTAACAGATGGTGCAAAAGTTGTAGTTATTTATAATGCACATTTAAATGAAAATGCAAAAGTTAATAAGGAATCAGGAGATACTACCAATAAGAATGGTGTGTATTTAGAGTATTCCAATAACCCGAATGTTGGCGGCGAAGGCAGTCGTGGAAAGACACCAGAAGATTTCGTATGGGTATTTACATATGAAGTTGACAATACAAAGGTTAATGAAAAAGCAGAACCTTTTGCAGGTGCAGGATTTAGATTGTATAAGGGTGAAAATGAAGTTAAATTAATAAAGGATAATGATTTGGATGCATATCGTCCAGTAAAGGGAGACGAAGCTGGAGTAGAAATGTTTTCAGCAAGCGGAACTGGTAAATTTAATATTGTAGGTTTGGATGCAGGAACATATACATTGGTTGAGACATCAACTCCAAGCGGATATAATACTTGTGAACCGATAACTGTTATTATTAGTGCAACACATAAGGAAAATGAAGCGGGTACTGGTGCAACAACAGATCTTACAGGAAGCCAAAATATGAATAATACAGTAGTGAATAAGAAGGGTTCAACCCTTCCATCCACTGGTGGCATGGGTACCACAATCTTCTACGTTGTTGGTTCTATCCTTGTTCTTGGCGCAGCAATCCTTCTGATCACCAAGAAGCGCATGAGCGCACGCTAATTGTTTTGTCAGCACGATTGATTTGTTAATAATTAATCAGTTAAACAGAGCAAAAAAGTTATTTGTGCGAGAGATGACTATCATTACGTAAACGGTAGCTGAGGCGACTGGACTTTACGAGGCGACGCCGTAAAAGCGTGCGCACGAAATAAACTTACGTTGCTAGTAAGTAGTGGGCACGCTGATCAGGCTCGCCGACAAAGCCATCGCCGAGGCTCCTTCGTAGAACATCCGGGTAACACAAAGATAACACAAAGAAACAAACTAGGTTGCAATCGGATGCCTCTCTTGAGGCATCCAGATACAACCGTGAGGAGAGCTTATGAAGTGGATCAAAAAAAATATGACTACCATCTTATTACTCTTGATTCTCTTGGTAGGTCTGTCCTTGCTGCTGTATCCGACCGTCAGCGATTATTGGAACTCGCTGCATCAGTCGAGAGCAATTGCCACATATGCACAGGCAGTTGCCGAAGTAGATGATAAGCAGTATGAGCACATGTGGGAAGATGCTTACGAATATAACCAGCAGCTTAAAAGTAAGTCAAACCGCTGGATCATGACAGACGAAGAGCGAGAAGAATATGAATCACTGTTAAATGTCAGTGACAACGGAATCTTAGGATACATAGAAATTCCAAAGATCAAGGTTTCGCTTCCAATCTATCATGGTACAGACGAAGGTATCCTTCAGATTGCAGTTGGTCACATCGAAGGCTCATCGCTTCCAGTTGGAGGACCGGGAACACATGCCGTATTATCAGGACACAGAGGTTTGCCCTCTGCTAAGCTTTTTACCAACTTGGATGAGTTGGTAGTAGGTGATGAATTTTTAATTCGTGTTCTGGATGAAACATTGACATATGAGGTAGATCAGATTCGAATCGTAGAGCCGGATGATCTGTCAGATCTTGAGATTGAAGAAGACAAAGATCTGTGTACACTGGTCACTTGTACACCATATGGAATCAATACGCATCGTCTTCTAGTCAGAGGACACCGCGTAGAGACAAAGGCAAGCGCAAGTGCCATTCGCGTTACAGCGGATGCGATTCAGATAGAACCAAAGTTGGTTGCACCAGCCGTAGCAGTGCCGATTCTAGTAGTGCTGTTGATCTGGGTTCTCTTGCACAGCCGCAAGAGAAAGTGATAATAGGAAGGAGACAAGAGGGTATGAAAAATAGGAGAATAAAACAGTATTTGCAAGGCCTGTTATTGATAATATGTCTGTTGGCAACATCCTGCGCACAGATTATAGCAGTCAATGCAGACGAGCAGGATGTTTCATTGGAGATTACATTGGAGGACGAATCCACTCCGATGGAGGGCGTCATCTTCAGCATGTATCAGATCACAGACGGCATCACGGCACCAGACGGACAGTCATTAAAGTTTATGCCTGATTTCGAAGATTGTGGTTATAAGACAGATGTGAAGACTGCAAAAGAGTTAGTTGCACTGAGCAGACGCTTAAAGATCTGGATAGATGAGAATGATATTCAGCCAACCTATACACTGGCAACAGATGTGACAGGACGCTGCAGCATTTCTTCTATTCCATTTGGTATGTACCTGATTGTTCCAAGTTCCTATGATGACTATGGCCCAGTAGTTATGTCACTTGTATTTCTTCCGGGACTCGATGCAAACGGCGATTTGATCTACCAAAACCGCATTATTCCGAAGCATTCCATTCCAGAAGAAGATGAGCCGGACGGACCAACCAATCCGCATGAGAGCAATTCAACGACACCAGAAGAGACAACTCCAGAAGAAACAACTCCAGACGAGAGTACGTCATCTGAAGAAGAGACAACACCGTCCGAGACAACAAGCCCTTCGGAGTCAACAAGCCCGTCCGAGTCAACAACACCATCGGAGAGCAGAACACCGGAAGAAGAGTCGAGCCCATATCAGCCAACGACTCCAGCAGCACCGACGACACCAAGTCAGCCAACGCCAACCACAGCACCACAAACAACAGCACCGCAGCCAACCACACCGCCAGATTCACCAAGACGTATCCTCGGTATCGAAGATCCAACAGGACGCATCGGTATGATGATGGTCACAGCAGGCGTAGGAATAATGGCAATTGCAATTGTGCTGATAGTAAGAAGAGAACTGAAAAAATAAAATTTGTGACAAAAGTTAAATATAGGTTTTTCATTGACCGTCCGCTACAATAGTAGTGGGCGGTTAATTTTTTTGGTCCGCCTTCGTATCCTCCAGCTTTGCTTGACTTTGCGCATGTAAAAGTGTACAATAACAGCAGAAAATTTGGAGGTGAATTTAGTGCTTAGAAAGAAGGAAGATGAGAAATACTTTAAAATCGCTGTCACGGGAGTAGCCATCCTGCTGATCGGGATGGTCTGCTTCTTTTTGTTTTATCGAATCCGCGGATTTGGTGCCTTTTTTCATGATCTGGTAGGCATTTTGGAGCCATTTATCTACGGCTTTGTCATTGCCTATGTGCTTAGGCCGACATGTCGCTGGTGGGAGAAGGAATTAAGGAAGCTTTTAGTGCGCGCACATGTAAAACATGCGCAGGGAATTGCATCTGCACTGGCAATCACATTTTGTGAACTTTTAACGCTTACTATTGTAATTGCATTATTTATGCTTGTAATTCCTCAGGTAATAACAAGTATATTGTCACTTGTCAGTGTGTTGCCGGATCAACTTGACAACAGCAATAAGTGGCTTCACGATATGTTAGAAAAATATCCAACTATGCAGCAAAGCTGGGATGGTTTATATGCAGAGCTGTCCACACGTCTGCGTGAATGGTTAAAGACAGATTTAACACCGATGCTTCAGACGATAATCAACGGTCTTAGCAATCAGGTAGTAAATATTGTTGGTTTCTTAAAGAATGCATTTTTAGGATTGATCGTTTCTATCTATCTGCTTGCAGGACGAAAACGTTTTCTTGCGCAGGGCAGACTGATTCTTTACGGTGCTTTTAAGGAAAAATGGGCAAAGCTGATTGAAGATGAAATCATTTATGCCGATAAGATGTTTAGCGGCTTCTTAATGGGCAAGCTTGTTGATTCACTGATTATTGGAGTGATCTGTTTTATCGGAACGTATATGATGGGAATTAAGTCGGCGCTGCTTGTCAGTGTTGTTGTCGGTGTGACAAATATAATTCCATTTTTCGGACCGTACATTGGTGCAGTTCCATCAACTCTTTGGCTGCTTCTGGAAAATCCGCTTCATGCATTTTATTTTTTGATCTTTGTTATTGTGCTTCAGCAGATTGACGGAAATATTATTGGACCGAAGATTCTTGGTAATTCCACAGGCTTGTCTAGCTTTTGGGTATTATTTTCTATCTTATTCTTTGGCGGACTTTGGGGATTTGTCGGCATGATTATCGGTGTACCGTTCTTTGCAGTTGTCTATGATATTATCACAAGACTTGTCATGAGAGGACTTCGCTATAATCAAAGAGACGATATGCTTATGGCATATGATGAGCAATATGTCAAAAAGTCAAAAGCAACGCCGCGGCAGGAAAAGCTTTGGTCAGAGGAAGAAAAGCAGGAGCTGACACAAAAAGAAACAGAGCAAAATGAAGGCAAATCAGACGAAGACAGAAAGGAACTTTAATGGCAACAATACTTGAATGCAGTGAGCTGACGAAAAAATATGGTTCACACAGAGCAGTAGACAATTTGAATCTGCAGATTGAACGTGGCCGCGTCTATGCGCTGCTTGGTCCAAATGGAAGCGGAAAGAGTACGTTTATGAAGATGGCGGCAGGTCTGATTCATCCAAGCAGCGGCAAGATCTTATTTGAGGGGGAGTCAGTTGGCAAAAATAGTAAGGCAAAGACAGTCTATATGCCGACAGAATCATATTTTTACTCATATATGACATGGAAGGATGCCGGTAATTATTTTGCAGACTTTTATGAAGATTTTCAGCCGCAGGTATATGAACAGCTATTATCATCATTTTCATTGGAACCTAAAATGAAGATTTCAAAAATGTCTTCTGGTATGATGGCAAAGGGCAAGGCGGCGCTCGCACTTTCGCGTGATGCAAGTCTTATTATGCTTGATGAGCCGCTAAATGGCATTGACATTATTGCGAGAGATCAGATTTTGGAAACGATTCAAAAGTATTGCTCTCCAACGAAAACGTTTCTTGTGTCAAGTCATCTTGTCGATGACTTAGAGCGCATGACAGATGATGCTATATTTATGAAAAATGGTGGTCTTGTCATGTGTGGCAAGGTGGATGAGCTGACAAAACATCACGGAAAAACAATGACAGAGCTTTACAAAGAAGTTTATAGCGACTGTGTGATGTGATCATTTGGAGGACAGAAAAATGTTTCGTTTATCAAAGTATGAGCTTCGTAAAAACAGAACGGCACTATTTGTTTTGCTTGCAGGACTGGCAGCGCTGCAGATTTGCTTTTTGATTGCACTTCGCGGAAAGACGCAGGACTATGCAATCATATGGTCAACTATTCTTGTTTTGTATGCAGTAGTGTGCTATTTTGCCGTGTTTATTTTTGCAATTACTAATTATTATAGGGAAATTAATTCAAAGACAAGCTATCTTGTGTTTATGACGCCTGTGAGCGCTCTTTCCATAATATTGTCAAAGATGCTGACTGTTCTTGTGCTTGGAGTGATACTTGCGGCAGCGCTTGGTGCACTGGGATGGCTTGATTTTTCACTGTTTTTAAATCAATATTCCGTGTATAAAAGCATGGGTGAGGTGATTTCAGAGGTAATGAAAAACTTTGGAATTGATACAGCACAAGTAGCATCAATGGCATTGTTTGGTATTATTACGTTTTTGCTTTCTGTGTTTTCTACAGTGGCTATGCTTTATCTTTGCATTACACTGGCGGCAACACTTTTGCAAAACAGCAGATTGAAGCTTGTTGTTACGATTTCGCTTTTTGTGGCTGGCATATATGCAGAGTCAAAGATTCAGGGCGTAATTACAGATCTGCATCCGATGGTATATCGTGATACAGTTGATTTGATTTATCTTTTGCAGCAGTCGTGGCCATATGCACTTGCTAATTTGGTTGAGCTGGCACTTTTTATGATTCTTACAACGTGGCTTTTGGAGAAAAAGCTGTCGCTGTAACATGCGCTATATAGGCAGCTGCATTTTATGGGGAAAGATGAAATGGTTGATGTAGAAGAGTTAATGAGTAAAATTAAATCTGGTGTCTGGAGTACACAGGATGCATTTGATTGTATAAAGGATTTAGAGCAGGAGTATCTGCAGAGCAGTAAGACAAAAGAGTGGCGTGAAGATTATAGTCTTGCCGCATATTTTACCAGCTATGGTATCTTTGCCTGCAGCTACCGCGAGTGTGTATTTCCTATGATTGAACTTTGCCAGAAGCTGTTGGAGGATTGTCCTAATTCGGCAGATCAGGCATTGTATTATCTGGCGCTTATGCGTCTTTATTTCGTAACTGGTTTTCAGCCTAAAATTGTGGAATATGGACTTAAATATGTGGAGACTGGCTATGCAGACAGAATGAATTTAAAATCTACCTATAATAGTATTGTAGTTGCTTTTACAGAGAATGATCTGTTTGAAGAGGCATTATATTATCTGGAAAAAATGATTGACGTTACAAGAAAAGATCCGGCAGAAGAAGGGGTGGATTTTTGGAATAGTGATATTATCAATGAAATTGTGTACCTTGACAGTCTTGTATATATTAAAATTGGACTCGGACAGCTTGATGATGCAGCTGATGCGGCGAAGGGCTTAGAGGAACTGATTAAAACGAAGGTGCCTGATGATCAGAAATCATTTTTTGACATTCAAAAAGAGTTTACCTGTCTTTATCTGCAATTGTATATGCAGCCGCAGTCGGAAGAAGTGGCAGATGAGTTTGTTCATTATATTCATAATCTGCAGTCATCAGGGTTAGCACAGAGTGGAATTTCATTTTGTATCAGATATTTTGCGGAATTTCTGAAGCTTCTTCTTGTTAAGAATCGTTTTCAGGATGTAGTTGAAATTGGAAAATTTCTTGCTAAATCAGAACTGTTTACTGGAAGTACAAGCATGATCTACAGCCTTATGATGAAGGCATCTGAGCAAATGCAAAATTCCAGACATCCTAGTGAGTATGAGCAGATTAGCAAGCGCTATATTGAGGTGTTAGAGCAGGAACAGAATAATTATAATGCTATGGTGCGTTCTTTGACGCAGGAAGAGCTTCGTCTTATGCGTCTTAGAAAGACGATGGCAAGAGATTCACTTACGGGCTGTCGTAATCGCGCTACATTTGAGATTGAGGGAGTGCGTTATCTTAGCGATCACGCAGAGGGATGTCTTGTATTTATTGATTTGGATTTCTTAAAGGAAGTAAATGATAAGTATGGTCATGAAAGTGGAGATCAATATCTGCTTCAATTTGCTAAGATGATGAAAAACGCATTGAGCCACAATGAGTTTTTGTACAGATATGCAGGTGATGAATTTATTGTGCTGTCTAACCGCAGTAAACTTAAAATAGAAATGATGCTTGATGAACTTTTGAGGAAGAATCCGATTGTGTTTATGCTGCAGGAAGAAGCGCGCCACATCAGCTTTTCATACGGAGTGGTAGAATTTGGTGAAATGCCGGGTGATATTTATACGATGATTCGCGAGGCAGATCATAGAATGTACCAGTGCAAGACAAAAAATCATAGTCGGCTGCAGAAGAAGGAGAACACAATATGAATTATGCAGAAATTAAGGAATATGACATTGCCAATGGTCCAGGTGTGCGCATGACGCTTTTTGTGAGCGGATGCCGTCATCACTGCAAAAATTGTTTTAATGAGATTGCGTGGGATTTTAATTATGGCAATTTATTTGATGAAACAGTGGAGGATGCGCTTGTAGAGAAACTAAACAGCAGCGTTGTTAGAGGACTTACACTGCTTGGAGGAGAGCCGCTTGATCCATCTAATCAGCCGGGAGTGTTAAAATTGCTTCGAAAGGTTAAAAAGCAATGTCCTGGTAAGGATGTTTGGTGTTATACTGGTTATGTGTGGGAAAAGGACGTTTGCGGATGGATGAGCGAGCAATGTCCTGAAACAAAGGAAATTTTATCGCTGATTGATGTTTGCGTGGATGGTCCTTTTATTGAAGCGCGCAAAAATATTTCACTTCAGTTTCGTGGTTCTGAGAACCAGCGCCTGATTGATGTTTCGAGAACACTTCAGACAGGAGAAGTTGTTTTGTGGACAGAATAAAAATAGAATATATTTACTTGGCAGCGATTATTGCTGCATTTGTTGCAGTACTTATAATTGGATTTTTTCTGCGCCGGAAATTTCGCAAATATCAGCCAGTTCAGGATGGACTGGAATTTGAAGTATTGTGTACGCAGATTTTAACGGCGAAAGGATACGAGAATGTAGAACTGACACCAACAACAGGAGATTATGGTGTTGATATATTTGCAGAAAAGGATGGAGTGCGCTGGGCATTTCAGTGCAAATATTATACTAATCCAGTTGGGGTGCGCGCTGTGCAGGAAATTTATAGCGGACGCGATTTTTATCATTGCATGGTAGGCGTTGTTATGACGAACAGCCGCTTTACGAAGAATGCGGTGACGCTTGCAAATGAGCTGAACATTCTTCTTTGGGATGGAAACATGCTTGATAAATTGCTCCTTTAAAAGATCAGCCCGGAAGTTTTTGCTTCCGGGCTTTTATCATGGGATAAGATTGTAGTGTACCAGTGCATTTTCAATTCCATCATCGAGAATATCAGTTGTGACATATTCAACGTGAGAGCGAAGAGAAGGAGTTCCGTTGCCCATTAAAATACTGTGCTGTACATAATCAAGCATTGGAAGATCATTCATAGAATCGCCAATTACATAGCAGTCATCTAGTGACAGTCCGAAGCGGTCTGCGAGAAACTGAATGCCAGTTGCCTTGCTGTAGGCATGCATACAAAATTCACCGAATCCGCCGCCTCGATTAATGTAAGTAAACCATGGAGATACTGCCTTTACAAAGGAAGCAGTGTCGCTTTCTGGCGTTTCCCAGGTAACAAATTTGTTAAAGCATTTATTTGGAATATCTACATTCTCTCTGTGGTTTGGGAAGCGGTCATAGAGAGATTGTCTGGAAGCATTCATAGGTATGGACAGATCAAAATAAAAATAATCTGGTCCCTCAAGCAAAAGCTCCATATGATAACGGCGGGCTGCATCAATAACAGCAGCATGCGCCTCAGAAGGAACTGTAGCAGTAAGAAGGTGTTTGCCACGGTATAAGATATGAGCACCGCAGGCGCATACATAGCCATCAAAGCCAATACGAAGAATGTATGGCTGCTCAATTACATTAAATAAGGTACGTCCGGAATTAATAAATGCCAGATGACCGCGGCGGCGAAGTTCCTGAATTGCATAGACAGTGCTCTCCGGGAGTGTTTGATTGCCATCTTCAGTAATCAGCGTGCCGTCAATATCAAAGAAAACTATTTTTTGCTTCATAATAAAAATCCTTTCATTGAAATGCGAAAAAAGAATGCCTGCATTCTAGGGAAAATTATAAATTGTTTGCCGAAAAAAAACAAGAAGAATTTTGAAAAAAAGGAAAAAAAGTGGTTGACAATTGGCGAAAGGAGTGGTATTATATTCAACGTTGCAGCGAACAACGACAACACAACAATGACAACTTAGAAACAATTTGAGAAATTTTACGAATAGAGAAAT
>ERZ809074.1543-NODE-1543-length-29488-cov-7.657731_pt1 | contig 29488 bp, 22 predicted proteins | sample MGYA00520795_ERZ809074 | MGnify/ENA primary metagenome ERZ809074 (study PRJEB31570, sample SAMEA3212989) | Homo sapiens | biome: human-gut; feature: human gut; material: fecal | place: Sweden | collected 2011 ...
TGCGGAATTTAGGAACAAGCTCTATTGCGCTCGCCTTGCACTAACTTTGCAAAGAATAGGCATCTATATTTATTTTGAAATCTTTTTTTTCAACCTTAATCTACAACCTTTATGAAAAAAATTGTCCTCGTTTCTGCGATGGCCGCTTTCGCACTCGGTGCTTCCGCACAGCAGCTGCAAGAAGGGTACATCACTTGGGGCACGAGCAGCGACAAGTTCGACCAAACGCTCAACGCTTGGAGCGTAGGCTCGCAAGTGAGTGAAGACGACAACTTCTTCATCTCCCGCGTGAAGCCCCGCGAACGTTTCCGCAACACCGCTACGCAGGTGCGCCTCGGCCTCACCGCCTCCAACGACAAGAAACTCTTGGCGTGGATTCCCGTGAACAACAGTTTCGGCAACGCGCTACCCGACGGCGTGTTCGACTCCGAAGTATTCACCATGTGGCCCTACGTGACGCACTGGGGCAACTGGACGGCTCCGCTCGGCCGCGTGCCCGGCGCATTCCTCGACGTGGCGCACAAGAACGGCGTGCCCGTTTCGGGCGTTGCCGGCATTCCTTTCGGCAGCTTGACCACAAACGGTTGGGGCACGGTATTGACAAATATCGCAGCCGTAGGTGCTGAAAAGGTGGCACAGTTTCACACTTATTACGGCGTGGACGGCATGGGCTACAACTCGGAGTTCTCGAGCGGCTATGCCGTGCAGCAAAAACTCTTTCCCTTCCACGCTGCCCTCGTGAAGAAGATGCGCGAGACCAATCCTTTGTTTGAAAACATCTGGTACGACGGCACGAACGATAACGGTACGATCATGTTCGACCGCGGCCTGGCTTCGCACAACGAAAAGACCTTCGGCGACGGCGACAATATCCGCACCTCGCTCTTCTTCAACTACAACTGGAACTCCGCCTCGTTGCTCAGCTCCTCCGTGACGAAGGCGCAGAGCATCAACCGCGACCCGCTCGACCTCTACGCCGGCGTGAACATGCAGGGCGCAGAACCTCGCTCAAACAGTTGGCCTTTGCTTGCAGACTATGCTATTTCTATAGGCCTTTGGGGCGCACATAGCGAAAATATGTTCTGGGAAAGCCGCGGCGAAAAGGGCAGTGCCCCCGACGTGAAGCAGCGCACCTATATGCTCCGCACGGAACGCTGGTTTACGGGCGGCACGCGCAACCCTGCCAACTGCCCCGCCGTGACCAGTTCGATGAAGTACAATGCCGATAACTTTACGTTCCACGGCATGTCGTCGTTCATGACCGCCCGCAGCTCCATGAAATGGAATTTGAGCGAAGAGCCGTTTATCTCTTACTTCAACCTCGGTAACGGTAAGTTCTTCAACTGGCAGGGCGTGCAGCAAAACGACCGTCCTTGGTACAACGTAGGCGTGCAGGACTATCTGCCCACGTGGCGCTGGTGGTTTGCCTCTAAGCTCCTCGGCCGCAACGCTTCCGACGTGCCCGCCAGCGGACTGGACGCAGAATTTGTGTGGGACAATGCCTACGTAGGCGGTTCCTGCCTCCGCATTTTCGGCACGACGGCCGACGAATATCTCCACCTCTTCAAGACGGAATATGCCTTGCAGAGCGGCGACGTGATTACCGTGCGCTACAAGCTCAACAGCGGTAAGGCCGGCATGAACCTCGTGCTCACCGCCCTCGGCAATGAGAGCGTGGCTATTAACGAGAGCGGCATGAACCTCCTCGCAGCCAACGACGAAGCCGATGAGGACGCTTGGGTAGAGCGCCAGTTCACCGTAGGCGGCGAGTTGGCAGGCAAGACCGTTGCCCTCGTTGCCCTGCACTTCACGGGCGCTGAAAACCTCGACCTCAACCTCGGCGAGTTCTCTATCGTGCGCGGCACCAGCGTAACGCCCGCCAGCCCGGTTATCGCTTCCAGCAAGGTGCTGGCATTCAGCAAGGAAGGCGTAGACGGCAAGATTATCTTCAACATGCCCAACAGCAAACCCGCCGGCACGCCCTGCTACAACCTCGACGTGAACACGGCATTCTTCAAACTCTATGCACAGCAAGAAGGTTGCGACCCCGTCTTCATGGGCCTCACTACCTCTTGGGCAGGCCTGTATTACAATGTGCCCCTCGACTTCTCCAAAGGCACGGGCTCGATTAAGGTACGCTTCGGCGTGGCAGCCGTTGCCCTCGACCACAAGAGCGACTCCCAGATTGCTTGGGGCGAGTACCACAATGCAGGCACGTACATTTACAGCGACGACATCCAAATCAGCAAGAACACGATTAAGCCCAATGAATCGTTCGAAATGTCGTATGTAGACCCGAACCACGAACCGGGCACATGGCAGCTCTTCGACGGCAACGGCACGAAACTCTTTGAGGAAACAGGCGTAAGCGTAACGGTAAACGGTCTTGCCAATATCGGCAGTTACACGCTGAAACTCAACGGCAACGTGTACAACAGCGCAGGCAACCGCGAGACGCAGCTCCGCGAATACGGCAGCTTCGTGCAGATTACCGGCGAGGGCGTGGGCGCACTCCCGCAAATCCTTAGCCTCACCGCCAATGGCAAGGAAGCCGACATCGAAGTAAAAGCCGACGATGAAATCGCCCTGGCCTACACCGGCCGCAAGGCCGACGGCGCAGGTTCGCAGGGCGTGAACCTCAACGAAAAGCGTTTCGGCGCAAAATGCGCAGACCTCGGTCTTGTGGGCGCGAAGTCGTTCTCCGTATCCTTCTGGCTCAAAATAAACAAACTCGCCGAGGGCGAAACGCAACTCCTCGCCGTGGCCAACAAGGTAGACTCATGGCCTAAGACCGACTGGGGCTGGATTTGGAACAACCTTGCCTCTGACGGCTCTATCGGTTGCTACACCTTCCGCGGCACGGACGCATCGAGCAACAACGAGCTCCAATATACCTACGGTAACACAAAGATCCCCGTAGGCAACTGGGTACACCTCGCCTATACGTTCGACTACAACACCTCCGGCGCTTTCCGCAGCGACTTCTATGTAAACGGCGTGAAGCAGACCGTCACGAGTTGGAAGCGTTCTACAACTGGTGCCAGCACCACGACTCCCGGATATGAAAAGAACGTTTACAACATCACCGACGGTCAGGTTGTATCTGTCGGCGGCGATGCCCACGGCCGTAGCGGTATCGACGGCGTTATCGACAACTTCACCATCTGGAACGGCGTCCTCACCGATGCAGAGGTCAAGGCTTCTATGGGCGACCTCAACAAGGCAGCCCTGCCCTCCAATGTCATTTCTTACTGGGATCTTGAAGATGCCGCCGCAGCCGACTACACCTTTGCTTCCGCAGGCAGCAAGGCAGGCGTTAAGGCAGGTATGCACGAGTATGCCGCCACCGGCAGCGAAGGCCAGGGCGCATTCGGTTGGATTGAAGCAGAGCCCACATCCGGCTGCCCGTTCGTTATCGGAACAGCATTCCCCGTAGTGACCCAGCCCACATGGAAAGCCAAGAAGGGCACGCTCACACCGCTGACGGGCAACGACCAAAGCGGTAGTGCAAAGGTGACCTACGCCAAGGGCGGCGACTACACTGTAACCCTCACGCTTGCCAACTCGCTCGGTTCCGACCAGCGCACTTTCCAAGTCATCAAAGTGGCAGGCGGCGAAAGCGGCATCGCTAAGAATGAAATCGGCAGCATGCGCACTTATACCGTGGGCGAGGACGTAATCATCGACTTCGCAGAAGCCGGCAACTACTCCGTACGCGTATTCAACGCCGAAGGCCGCGAAGTAGCCGCCAAGGCTGCACAGATGACGAGCAACGGCAAGATGCAGTTGCGCCTCGGTGCAACGGGCACCTATATCGTGCAGATCAAGAAAGACGGCAAGAACCTCCGCGCCGTGAAACTCTTGAAGAAGTAACGTTTTGATACATACAGCAAAAAGGGATGTGCCGCGCGGCACATCCCTTTTCTTTTTCCGTTATATTATCTGCTTATCTTCCTCCTAATTCCACGACTTCGAGGTCGTGAATACGCTTGCCTGTAATGCTGAAACGCACGAGGGTGCGCACCAAGTGCCAACCCTGATGCCCTGCTGCGCCGGGGTTGATGTGCAGAAGGCCGAGAGAGGGGTCACGCACTACTTTCAGGATATGGGAATGCCCGCACACAAAAAGGTCGGTGGGGCGGCTCATCAGTCGTTCGCGAATATGAGGCGCATAATGACCGGGATAGCCGCCGATGTGCGTCATCATCACCTCTACCTCCTCCACGCGGAAACGCGCCAAGGGCGGATATACAATGCGCAGGTCGCCGCCGTCACAGTTGCCGCACACGCAGCGCAGGGGGTGCAACGCCGCCAGTTTGTCGGCGACTTCCATAGACCCCACATCGCCGGCGTGCCAAATTTCATCGCAGTCGGCAAAATATTCAGCGAAACGCTCGTCCCAGCAACTGTGGGTATCTGATAGCAGTCCGATGCGCTTCATAAGATACCAAGCCGTTTGCGGGCAAAGCCGATAATCAGTTCAGCCGTTGCCTCTATGCCAAGCAAGGAGGTATTGACGCAAAGGTCATAGGTGGCGGCTGCACCCCACGTGCCGGAACTATAAAAGTTGTAGAACGCGGCCCTTTGGCGGTCGCCGCTTTCGATGCGCCGCTCGGCTGCCGCGCGGTCGATGCCCTCACGCCGCATCACCTGCGCAATGCGGTCTTCCATATTGGCAGTCAGGAACACATTGACGCAGCGCGGGTGCTCGCGCAACACATAGTCGGCGCAACGGCCTATGAAGACCGCAGAGCGTTCGCCCGCCGCCTTGCGAATGGCATCGGACTGCAAACGAAAGAGGTTCTCGCGGCTCAATGCGTCGGGGTAAATCTTTTCGGAAGGACTGCCGAAAAAGGGAATGATGTTACCGAAAATAGAGCGCAGGAAGCCGTTCTTCTCATCGCTCTCCTCAAAAATCTCCGGGCGGAAGCCGCTCTCGCGGGCGGCGAGGTCGAGAATTTCCTTGTCGAAATAGTCAATCTCCAGTCTGTCGGCTATCAGCCTGCCGATTTGCCTGCCGCCGCTGCCGAGTTGGCGGCCTATGGTGATTACGAAGGGGGTAGTCATAAGGGGAAACAATTAAGCGATGCGTTTGCGGAATTTCTTTACTTCAATCATCAAGAGCACGATGGCGAGGATGGAGGCTATGAGATCGGAGAAAGGCGAGGCATACCACACGCCGTCAATCGGATTCTCCATCACGTGCGGCAATATCAGGAGCAAAGGCAAAAGGAAAAGCAGTTGGCGCGTGAGCGAAAGGAAGATGCTCTTGCCGGCCATGCCGATGCTTTGGAAAAATGCGGTTGATACAATCTGAATGCCTACTATCGGGAAAAACATCACCAAGATGCGCAGGCCGTGCGCCGCGCCGGCAATCAGTTCGGGCGAGTCCTTGGCAAAGAGTGACACGCAGGGCTCGGCGAGAAACGTGCCTACGAGGAAACCGGTGCCAGTGATGCACACGCCGGCTATGAGCGCGAGTTTGAGCACTTGCAGCACGCGGTCGTAACGCTGTGCCCCGTAGTTGTAGCCCGCTATGGGCTGCATGCCTTGGTTCAGGCCGATAATCACCATCACGCAAAAGAGCACCAAGCGGTTGCAAATGCCGAACGCGCCCACTGAAACGTCGCCGCCAAACTCTGCCATGCTGCGCGTCACGATGACCGTTACCATACAGGCACAGAGGTTGATGAGAAATTGCGGCAAGCCCACTATCAGCGACTCGCCCACAATCTTGCGCTGCAGGCGCATGATGCCCCGATGCAGGTGGATAAGGTCTGACTTATCTGAAAAGAGCCGTAATTGCCAGCAGAGCATCGCCAGCTGCGAGAGAATGGTGGCAAATGCCGCGCCGCGTATGCCCCAATCCAGCACAAAGATGAAAATCGGGGCGAACACGCAGTTAAGCCCCACGGTGCCGAAGGTGGCGAGCATGGCCTTCTGCGGACGGTTGGTGGAGCGCAGCAGTGCGTTGAGCCCGAGGTAGAGATGCGTCACCACATTGCCCAAAAGAATGATGCTCATAAAGTCGTAGGCATAGGGCAGCGTGGCATCGCTTGCGCCGAAGAAGCGGAGGATGGGCTCGAGGAAAAGTAGCAGCAGAAGGCCGAGCGAAAGCCCCAAGGCGATGTTCATTATCACCACGTTGCCGAGGATACACTGCGCCGTGCCGTAGTCGCGCTGCCCGAGCTTGACGCTCATCAGCGTGGACGCGCCCACACCCACCATTGCGCCGAACGCCGCCGTGAGCGACATTACGGGAGCCGTCAGCGCCAAGCCCATAATGGCCTCCGCGCCCACGCCCTGCCCGATGAAGATGCCGTCGATGATGTTGTAGACCGAGGAAGCCGCCATGGCCACTATGGCAGGGAAGGCGTACTGCGCCAACAGTCGCCCCACGGGGGCTTCGCCGAGAACATTGAATTTATCCATTTTCTAAATAGATAATGCTTAGTCTCTACTGCGTCCCATAAATATCATGATGTAATAAACGAGCGTGGCAAGAGATCCGAGAGCGGCCACCACGTAAGTATAAGCGGCAGAGCGCAATGCATCGACCGCCATGCTGTGTGTGCGCACCGTGGTCAGTCCGGCGTTGGAAAGCCATGCCGTGGCGCGGCGGCTGGCGTCGATTTCGACGGGCAGCGTTACGAAACTAAACAGCGTGGTCATTGCGAAGAGCACAATACCGATGAGCAGCAACGAAGGAAAGCTTTCCACCAACAGAATGCCTGCCAAAAGCACCCATTGCACCCATGAAGAGGCAAACTGAACGACGGGCACGAGCGCACTGCGCAGTTGCAGCGGACCGTAAGCCACGGCATGCTGCACGGCATGGCCGCACTCGTGCGCCGCCACGGCGGCAGCGGCCACAGAGCGGCTGTTGTACACGCCTTCCGAAAGGTTCACCGTGCCGGTGGCGGGATTGTAGTGGTCGGTAAGCATACCGGGCGTGCTGGTTACCTTCACGTCGTAGATGCCATTCTCGCGCAGCATCTTTTCTGCGACCTCACGTCCCGTGAGGCCTGCCTCGTTGGGCACTTTGGCGTATTTCTCAAACTTTGCGTTCAGCTGCGCCTGCACCAGATAGCTCACAAGGGCGATGCCGATAAATAAAATCCAGTAAATCATAATTGTGATTATTGATGGGTAAATAGTAAAACATTCCTCGCGCGCGTATATATAATATTGTATGGTTGCCAAGAGGCACGCGCGAGCGTCTATTTCTTCTTATGCAAAAGGTATTCCAAACTTTCCCGTAAGATAGCCGCCTTGAGCAGCCACAGTGCGCCGAGGTAGATGCCGGCCGTGACGGCAATCTTGATGCAGAGCGAGGCGAGTGTGCCGCCGGCAAGTGCCATGGCCGCCGCGCCGCCACCTGTCACCGCCGCCGCAGCGAGCAAGGCAAAGGGCAGGAGGTCTTTGAGCAATTCCCTGAATTTCAGCCCCGTCATGCCGCGCACGTAGCGATACCACACGCCTATCCACAGCGTGTTGAGCACGACGTACGCCCACACCATCGCCTCCACGCCGTAGGGGTGAAGCAGCACGAGCAGCAGCGTCTGCAAGAGGCAGAGCGCAATGGTGCTCCACATATACACGTCGCTGCGCCCCCTGCCGATCACAAAGTTGGAAAACACGCTCGCCACCGGCATAAACGCGCCGCCCACGCAAAGCACCTGCATCAGTCGGGCGGCAGGCAACCATTTGTCGGTGATGGCGATTACTATGAATTCGGGCGCGATGAGCGCGAGCCCGAAGAGCGCGGGGCAGGAAAGGAAGGCCGTGAAGCGCAGCATCTTACGGAATGCGCGGCACTGACGCTCGCGGCTGTCGTCAGCGAGCCGGGCAAAAACGGGTTGCACCACGCTCCAAAGCATACCCGTAAGGGTGGTGTAGCCCATGCCCGTCCATTTGTTTGCCTGGTTGTAGTAGCCCACCATCTTTTCGCCGTATAGCCTGCCGAAGAAGAGGGAGAAAAGGTTGTTGTTGATGTGGGTGAAGATATTTGTAATCAGTAGTTTTGAACTGAACCACAGCATTCCTTTCAAGGGACTGAAATCTATGTGCAGCGTGGGCCGCCAGCCGGAGAAGTACCATGCTGTCACGGTCATGCACAGGCAATAAGTGAGGCTCTGTATGGCGATGCCCCAATACGCAAAACCGAGGCAGGCGAGCGTCACGCCCGTGATGCCGGAAACGACCAGCGCGATAAACGACATATAGGCCGTTTCCTTGACCCGCAGGTTACGGAAGAGATAGGCGCGGGGCGACGTGCCGAAAGATGAGATGACGAACGTGAGGAACGACAGCCGCGCGAGGGGCGTGAGGTCGGGCTGGCGAAACCACAGCGCAATGAGCGGAGCGCAGAAGTACAATATTATATATATGGCAGAGGAACAAAGTACGTTGAACCAGAACACGGCGTTGAAGTCGCGGTGCGTCGCCTCGCTTTTCTGGTTGAGCGCGGAGATGAAGCCGCTCTCCTGCAGCGCGTTGGCGATGAGGGAGAAGATGGTGAGCATCCCCACCATGCCGTAGTCGGCTGGCGTGAGCAGGCGGGCGAGGAAGATGCCGAAGATGAGGTTGAGCAACTGCTGCGCACCGTTGCTAATTCCTCCCCACAGCAGCCCCTTGGCGGTTTTGTCTTTCAGGCTTTGTTCGGACATGCTGCAAAATTACTCATTTTCCACAAAAGCCCATTATCTGCTAAGGAAAAAGGGAAAAGGTTTGCAGAGATACTTAATTTTTCATACTTTTGCATGAGATAGTTCATATTAGTAGACGAGTAGACAAGTAAACGAGTATACAAGACAGAGATGTTTTGTAAAATATAAATTTATATGAGTAACTTGTCTTGTTTACTTGTTTACTGGTTTACTTGTTTACTAAAATCGTACCAGGCTCCGCCTCTGCCTGAAGATAAAAAACCAAATTATTACCAATATTTTTACTATGAAAAACAAAATTCTCTGGATTTTAATGTCCTTGATTTTGTCTACGGGCATCGCGTCCGCCGACAATTTCGTAAACCTCACGCCGAGACCCAGGGCTATGACCGTGCTCCCGGGCGAGGTAGTTCTGCCGCAGGACTTTGTGGTAGGTTACAGCAGTTCGCTCTCCGCCGAAATGGTGGCAGAGGTGCAGCGCTTCGTGCTCGACTTCAACGCCGCCACGGGCTACAACGCCGTGGCACAGGCCGATGCTGAGGCTCCGCTTTTTGACGTGGCGCTCTATTCTGGCACGATGAACGAAGGTGCTTACAACCTCATGGTCAACGAGGGTAAGGTAACCGTGCGTGCCAAGAGCGTGCTTGGTTTCTACTATGCCTTCCAGTCGGTCAAGAAAATTTTGCCCGCCAATGTCATGGCCGGCAAGCAGGACGCCGCCGTCACAAAGTACGCCCTGCCCTGCGTCACCATTCAGGACGAGCCGCGCTTTGCCTATCGCGGTTTCATGCTCGACGTGTCCCGCCACTTCTTCACCGTGGAAGAGGTGAAGCGCATGCTCGACGTGATGTCGTATTACAAGATGAACCGCTTCCACTGGCACCTCACCGACGACCAGGGCTGGCGCGTGGAGATCAAGCAATATCCCAAGCTCACCACCATCGGCGCAACGGCTTCCAACTCCTACGTCACCGACCTCGAATACGGTCCCTACTGGACCAACCAGGTCTATGGCCCTTACTTCTACACGCAAGAACAGATTAAGGACGTGGTGGCCTATGCCAAGGAGCGCCACATCGAGGTAATCCCCGAGGTGGACATGCCGGGCCACTTCGTTGCCGCCATGGCTGCTTATCCCGAATATTGCTGCCACCCCGAGTCCGCTCCCAGCGTGTGGACGAGCGGCGGCATTTCCTCCGATGTGCTCAACGTGGCTAACCCTGCCGCCGTGCAGTTTGCCAAAAACATACTTTCCGAACTCATTCCCCTCTTCCCCTACGACTACTTCCACATCGGCGGCGACGAATGCCCCACCTCGCAATGGGAAAGCAACGCCGAGTGCCAAGCCCGATATCAGGAATTAGGATTGACCAACTACCGCCAGTTGCAGAGCCACTTCATCAAGGAGATGGCCGAGTTTTTGAAAGAAAACGGCAAGAAGACCATCGTGTGGAACGAGGCGATAACGGCCGGCAACGCCGACACCCAGCTGATTAAGGAGACGGGCGCCACCGTGTTCTGCTGGCAGCCCGCCGCAGCCGGCGCACGCAAGGCCGCCGAGCTCGGGCTGGACAACGTGTTCACGCCTTGGGGCCCCTACTACATCAACCGCAAGCAAAGCAACGACGCTGCCGAGGCCACTCTCCCCGGCAACGGTACAGACAATGTGGCGAACACGTATGCCCAGGAAGCCGTGCCCACTGACATCACCGCCGCGCAAGCCGCCCACTACACGGGCGTGCAAGGCACGTTCTGGACGGAACACGTAGCCGACCGCAACCTCATGGAATACCTCGCCCTGCCGCGCCTCATGGCCATTGCCGAAGCCGGCTGGACACCCAAAGCCCGCAAGGACTTCGCCGATTTCCAGAAGCGCATCACCGCCGACACGCTCCTGCTCAACTACGGCGGCTACAACTACGGCCGCCACTACATCCTCACGGGTGAAGAGAGCGGCGGCGAAACCGGGCAGGTAATGCCGAAAGTCTCTACCGCTGAAAGCAAGACGTGGTATCGCCTCATCACCCGCGCCACGGGCGAACGCGCCGGCAAGTGCATCGAACTGCTCCGCGAGGGTTCTCCGCTCATAAGCGAGTATTCCGGCAAGAACGCTGCCGCCAACCGCCTCTGGACCAACGCGCAGGCTGCCGAGGGCGACGCTGCCTACGACTATCAGTTCTGGGGCTTGGAAGAAGATGCCGCCCATCCCGGCCACTACGCCCTCGTCTGCAAGGCCGTGCCCGCAGGTTCTGTCAACCCCAATGCCACGGCGCAGAACAACACCGGTCGCTGGAACTACGATGTTGCTGCGAAGAACTACAACTTCGTGCTTGCCGACCACACCTCCGGCTACGGCCGCCTCGACAACGGCAACTATTATTATTCTATCCGCTGCGACCAGACCGAGAACCTTTGGATGAATGCCTCTCTGGGCGGTCAGGGCTATGCGGTCAATCTCTATGGCGACCCGGCCGACGGCAATGGCGGTCTTTGGGAATTTGCCATGCTTCAGGCTGCCGACGGAGCAGCCGATGCCAAGGCTAAACTCAACGCCATCAAGGCACATCTTGCCAACGCCAAGACTTACGCCACGGCTGAGGCAAAAGCCCCCGGCCTTTACGGCGCTACCGAGAAGCAGGAACTTGAAGACCTCATCAAGAACGTAGATCCCGAAGCACTCACTGCCGCCGAACTCGAAACTTTCGTGCAGCAACTCGATGCCAAATACGCCGCCTTCCTCACTTCCTTCGGCTATCTCGAAAAGGGCAAGGCTTACCGATTCGCCAACGCCGTTGAAGCATTTGCCGGCACGGCGATTGTCGACGACGGCGAAAGCACCATGCTGCGCCACGCCGGCGAAACCTGGCAGAGCGATGCATGGCTCGTGACGAAGAGTACAGTTGCAAAAGACGGCACGCAAAGCGTGCAACTCAAGAACGCCGCCACCGGGCGTTTCATCTCTACCAACGCCTCCAAGAGCGGCAGCGTGGCCTATCCCGTCTATATGGGCACGACGGCAGGCGACGTCACCCTGACGTTCGACCCCGCCAACGGCGACTACACCCTCGCGCTCACGGCACGCAACTTCTTCCCCGTTGCCGCCACCTCGGGCACGCTCCCCGGCATCATCAGTTCCGGCTCTACAATCGACGACTCCCGCAACGCTATCCGCCCGCAGGGCGCAGCCTGGAACGTGGAACAGGTTTACACCGTTGCTTATGTCTGCAAAGACACCGAGGGCAACATTATCGGCACTTACGTGCAGAGCGCACCCGCCGGCAAGACCTACACCTGCGCCGCACCCGAAATCAAGAACCACAGCGTAAAGACCTACGAACTCACTGGCACTGCCGCCGCACCCGAGTTTGAAAACTTAGCAGAGAATAAGACCGTAAACGTCACCTACCAGCGTTCGGCTTACAGCATCTCGCTTGTCAGCCGCGACCAGTATGGAGCGATTATCGATGAAAGCGAAACGAGCAGCCCCGTCGGCGAAAGTTTCAGCATCGCCTATCCCGAGTTGCCTTATTACGCTTACGAGTCTTCCGACTATACGGGAGAGGAAACAATTGTCCCGACAGAAGACATGACCATCAACGCCGTTTACACCACCAACGCCGTCAACGGCGTGAAACGCCTCGGCAAGGAAGTGACGGTCGTGGAGGCAGGCAAGTCTTACGTCATCTACGACGACTGCACCTCCGAAGCCGCACGCAAGGGCTACCGCATGGCTAATGCCAAGACCGGTGCCGTGGTGAAGGGCAACAACATCGAGGACACCACGCCCTATTACACCTGGACGCTCGAGGCAAGCGGCACGAAATTCAAGGTGCTCAACAACGGCGCAGGCAAATATGTGCCTTCCTTGAAAAACTCCACCGCCGCCTTCCTTAGCGACACGGGCGACAACTTCGCCTTCACGCGCAACGCCGACGGCACTTGGAAGATCAAAGGCTCTAACAACGTATGCTGGGACGGCCTTGCAGCCGGCGCGCTCGTAGGCTGGAACGATCCGGGCCACCCTTACCGCATTTACGAATACTATGCTCAGCCTTACTTCTCCGTAACGGTGAACGCCGTGGACGAGAAGACTTCCGCCGCTCTTGCCACCACGGCCGAGTGGGTCAAGGCAGGCGAAGCCTACACGCTGGTTGCGCCCACGATTGAGGGTTACTACCTCAAATCCACCGAAGGCGAAGAAGGCCTCTCGGCTGTTGGCGATAACACCGTCGTAACGCTCACCTACGCCGCCAACGATACGGGCATCGAAAAGATAGAAAGCGGCAACGCCGATGCGCCCGCCGCGATTTACGACCTTTCTGGCCGTCGCCTCGGCGGTATCAGCCGCAGCGGCATCTACATCGTGAACGGTCGCAAGGTATTGGTGAAATAGCCTCCGAGCAATTTTCAAATTATCCCCCGGGCGGGTGCGCAGCACATTGCTGCGCACCCGCTCTTTTTTGTACCTTGAAATTATTGCAAGCAAGAAAGTTTTACTATCTTCAAGCTATTTTTCCCTTTCTTCTTCACATTTTTCACTATCCTATAAGAAAAAGTTTATTACAAAGTTTGTAACGCTTGTTACAAAGTTTCTAACACATGTTACAAAGTTTGTAATACGTGTTACAAACTTTGTAACAAAAACTTTCTTATAGGATAGAAAAAAATATCAGGCAGAAAGGAAGATTTTGCTCGGGAATAATGAAAAATATCTTGCTGACACTTCGCGCGGCCTGCCGCAAAACGGGCGCGGACAAGGAGAAAATCGCACTTTTCTTATATAAAATGCACGAAAATGTTTGCAAAGCAAAGATTTGTTCGTAACTTTGCAGGCAGATGAAGTGAGGGGCTTTCGAGTTCCTCACTTTTCGTTAAAATCACGAACGACTAATGATTGACAAGAACGCTGTAAAACAACTGGTGGACACATGGCTCGAAGGAAAAGACTACTTCCTGACCGACCTCACCATTAGCACAGACGACCGCATCGTGGTGGAAATCGACCACAAGGACGGCGTGTGGATCGAAGACTGCGTGGCGCTGAGCCGATTCATCGAGGACGGACTCAACCGCGACGAGGAAGATTTTGAACTGGAAGTGGGAAGCGCGGGCATCGGGCAGCCCTTCAAGGTGCATAAGCAGTACGAAATCCATCAGGGCGACACCGTGGAGGTGCTTACCGCAGAGGGCAAGAAACTTATCGGCACACTCGCAGACGTGCAGCCCGAGTCGTTCACCGTCACCGTGACGGAAAAGGTAAAGGAAGAAGGCAAGAAACGCCCCGTCATGAAGGAACGCGACGTGCGCCTCAACTTCGCCGACGTGAAGTGGACGAAATATTACATCGACTTCAAATAGCCTTTGCCAATGACCTATACCGCCAACCCGAAATGCATCTGAAAAGATAGAGCCGGGTTGGTGTTGTTTTAGAAATAAATCACAAATAATATAAATAAGCAAGTTGCGCCACGGCCTCGCCGCCGATGCCGCAATCCTAAAAAACTCTATCATTCCAATGGCAAGAAAAAAGAACGAGAGCATCAGCCTGATTGAAACTTTTGCCGAATTCAAAGAGACCAAGAACATCGACCGCACCACGATGGTGGGCGTGCTCGAAGAAAGCTTCCGTAGCGTGATTGCCAAGCTGTTCGGTTCGGACGAGAACTTCGACGTAATCGTGAACCCCGACAAGGGCGACTGCGAAATCTATCGCAACCGCGTGGTTGTGCCCGACGGCGAGGTGACCGACGAGAACAAGGAAATCTCACTGAGCGAGGCGCGCGAAATCGACGCCGACTACGAAGAGGGCGAAGACGTGAGCGAACCCATTCAGTTTGCCGACTTCGGCCGCCGCGCCATTCTGACGCTGCGCCAGACGCTCGCCAGCAAAATCCTCGAGCTCGAGCACGACGCTCTATACAATAAATATAAAGACCGCGTGGGCGAAATCATCGCAGCCGAGGTTTACCAGACGTGGAAGAGCGAGACGCTCCTCATGGACGACGAGGGCAACGAACTTTACCTGCCCAAGTCGCAGCAGATTCCCCGCGACTTCTTCCATAAGGGCGATACCGTGCGCGCCGTCATCGACCGTGTGGACAATGCTAACGGCAACCCCAAGATTTACCTCTCGCGCACCTCTCCCATGTTCCTGCAACGCCTGCTCGAAACGGAAATCCCCGAAATCGCCGACGGCCTCATCCGCCTCTGCCGCATCGCACGCATTCCGGGCGAGCGCGCCAAGATTGCCGTTGAGAGCTACGACGACCGCATCGACCCCGTAGGTGCCTGCGTGGGCGTGAAGGGCAGCCGTATCCACGGCATCGTGCGCGAGTTGCACAATGAAAATATCGACGTCATCAACTACACTTCCAATACCTCGCTCTTCATTCAGCGCGCCCTCAACCCCGCTCAAGTTTCGAGCATCACGCTCAACGAGGAAGAGCATAAGGCTGAAGTTTACCTGCGCCCCGAAGAGGTGAGCCTCGCCATCGGTAAGGGCGGCCTCAACATCAAGCTCGCCTCCATGCTGACGGAATATACCATCGACGTGTTCCGCGAGGTGGAAGACAACGAAGAAACCGAAGACATCTATCTCGACGAATTTAGCGACGAGGTGGACCAGTGGGTCATCGATGCCATCAAGGCTATCGGGCTGACCACGGCCAAGGAAGTGCTCAACGCTCCCCGCGAAATGCTCATCGAAAAGGCCGACCTCGAAGAAGACACCGTGGACGAACTGCTCAATATCCTCCGAGCCGAGTTTGAAGACGACGATAAGAGTGAATAGTGATTAGAAAAGGCAAACAATTTTAGTAAACAAGGAAATTTTCGTGCAAGCGAGAGCAGAGCCGAACTTGTTCGGGCTATGCCGAGTGCAGCCGAAAATCTCAAAGAAAACGAGTAAACAAGACAAGTTACTCATGTAAAAATATTTGGCAAGACATTCTTGTCTCGTATACTTGTTTACTTGTAAACTCGTCTACTGACACACGAAATGAGTATCAGATTAAACAAAGCAATTAAAGAATTTAACGTCGGTCTGCAAACGATTGTCGATTTCCTCGGTAAGAAAGGCTACAAAATCAACGCTGTGCCCAGCGAAAAGATTGACGACAAGCAATACGAACTGCTCAAAGAGGAGTTCGGCGCAGACAAGATGCTGCGCAACAAGGCCGAAGAACTGCTGCAAAACCGCCAGAAGGACAAGCGTCCGGCCGCGAAAGAGCAGAAGCCCGAGCCGCAGGTGGTGGAAACCACTGTGCCCGAAGAGATGAAACCGCAGATTGTGACCAAGGGCAAGATTGACCTCGACAATCTCGGCGGCGAACCGAAGCCTGCCGCCAAGGAAGAACCGGCAGCCAAGCCCGAACCTGCCGCAGAGCAGGCAGCCCCGGCCCCGCAGCAGCCCGAAGAACCGAAAGCCCCTGAGCAACCCGCCGCTAAGGAAGAGAAGGCAGAAGAGCCTGCCGCCCCCGCCCCCGAGCAGCCGGAAGCCCAGGAAACGCCAGCCAAGCCCGCAGAGCAGGCGCAGCCTCAAACGGACGAGCCCGCCAAGCAGCACAAGGAGCGCAAGCCGCGCCCCTCTGTGGAAGAGCGCGCAAAGGCCATAGGCGAAGAGAGCGACGGCGTGTTCAAACTGCACACGCAGGCTGAAATCACTGCGCCCAAGGTGCTCGGCACCATCGACCTGAGCAGCATCAACGCCACCACGCGCCCCAAGAAGAAATCGAAGGAAGAACGCCGCAAAGAGCGTGAATCCAAGAACGGACAGGCTACCGGCGAGAAGAAGAAACGCCAGCGCATCGGCAAGGAACGTGTGGACGTGAACGCTGCAGCCAACCAAGCATCCGCAGCCGGCGCGGGCGGCAACCGCAAGCGCCAAGGCGAGAAAGCCGCCTCCGCCGCAGCCGGCAAGGAAAGCGGCAAGAAGCAGCGCGAGCGCAACCGCAAGGCTAAGGAGGTGAAGGCCGAAGTGACGGAAGAAGACGTAGCCAAGCAGGTGAAGGAAACACTGGCACGCCTCACTAATAAGCAGAAGGGCAACAAGGGTGCCAAGTTCCGCAAAGAAAAGCGTGAACAGGCGCGTGCCCAGCAGGAAGAAGAACGTCTCGAAGCCAAGGCCGAGAGCAAGATACTTAAGCTCACGGAGTTTGTAACCGCCAACGAACTGGCCAACATGATGCAGGTGCCTGTGACGAAGGTCATAGGCACGTGCATGAGCATCGGCATCATGGTGAGCATCAACCAGCGCATGGACGCTGAGACCATCGACCTCGTGGCAGAGGAGTTCGGCTTTAAGACCGAATTTGTCAGCGCCGACGTGCAGGAAGCCATTGCCGAGGAGGCCGACAACGAGGAAGACCTCGAGCCACGCGCCCCGATCGTTACGGTGATGGGCCACGTGGACCACGGTAAGACCTCCCTGCTCGACTATATCCGCAAGTCGAACGTCATCGCCGGCGAGGCTGGCGGCATCACGCAGCACATCGGCGCCTACAACGTGACGCTCGAGAGCGGCCGCCACATCACCTTCCTCGACACCCCGGGTCACGAAGCCTTTACCGCCATGCGTGCCCGCGGCGCACAGGTGACGGACATCGCCATCATCATCATCGCCGCCGACGACGACATCATGCCGCAGACGAAGGAAGCCATCAGCCACGCCGTGGCTGCCAACGTGCCCATCGTCTTCGCCATCAACAAGATAGATAAGCCCCACGCCAACCCCGACAAGATTAAGGAGGGACTGGCTGCCATGAACTTCCTCGTGGAAGAATGGGGCGGCAAGTATCAGAGCCAGGACATCTCCGCCAAAAAGGGCATCGGCGTTTCCGACCTTTTGGAGAAGGTGCTGCTCGAGGCCGACATGCTTGAACTCAAAGCCAACCCCAACCGCAAGGCTACGGGCACGGTGATTGAGTCGTCGCTCGACAAGGGGCGCGGCTACGTGGCCACGGTGCTTGTGAGCAACGGTACGCTCAAGCAGGGCGACGTAGTGCTGGCCGGTACGAACTTCGGCCGCGTGAAGGCACTCTTCAACGAGCGTAACCAGCGCGTGAACGAAGTGGGGCCCGCCATGGCCGCCACGCTGCTCGGCTTCAACGGCGCACCGCAGGCCGGCGACCAGTTCCACGTGATGGAAACGGAGCAGGAGGCACGCGAGATTGCCAACCGCCGCGAACAGCTGCAACGCGAGCAAGACCTCCGCACGCGAGAGGTGCTCACGCTCGAAAAGATTGGCAAGCGCCTCAAAATGGGTTCTTACCACGAACTCAATATCATCGTCAAGGCCGATGTGGACGGCTCGGTGGAAGCACTCGCCGACTCGTTCATCAAACTCTCTACGGAGAACATCGTGGTGAAGGTGATTTACAAGGGCGTGGGCCAGATCAGCGAAAACGACGTGACGCTGGCTGCCGCTTCCGATGCCGTGATTGTAGGTTTCCAAGTGCGTCCTTCGCAACAGGCCAAGAAACTGGCCGACCGCGACGGCGTGGAAATCCGACAGTACTCCGTCATCTACGATGCCATCGAGGACGTCAAGGAAGCAATGGAAGGCATGCTCGAGCCCGTTATCAAGGAAGAACTTACCGCCAACATCGAGGTGCGTCAAGTTTACCACATCTCCAAGGTGGGTTACGTGGCCGGTGCTTACGTGATCGACGGCAAGGTGAAACGCAGCGACAAGGCACGCCTCATCCGCGACGGCATCGTAATCTTCACGGGCGAAATCAACGCGCTCAAACGCTTCAAAGACGACGTGAAGGAAGTGAACACCAACTTCGAGTGCGGTATCAGCCTGACCAACTGCAACGACATCAAGGAAGGCGACATCATCGAAACCTTCCAGGAAGTAGAAGTCAAGCAGAAGCTCAACGCATAAGCAGCAACTATACTGGCAGACAAGCAATCGGGCGCGCCCGTTTGCCTGTCTGCCTATTTGATTTTATAAAAGATAGTCACTCTATATCTATATAGATACTATAACACTCTCCCTATGATTGACCTCTTTGTAATCATTCTCGTGCTATGGGCGGCGTTCAGCGGCTGGCGCAACGGGTTTCTCAAAGAAATCATCTCGTCTGCCGGTTTCCTGATCGGACTGTTCGTTGCCGCCACGTGCTACGCCACTTTGGGCAAGTACCTCAGCGTAGACGGCACGGAGACCAATATGTTCACGAGCATCGTGGCATTCTTTATCCTTTGGATCATCGTGCCCATAGCCCTCGGCTTCGTTGCCAACCTGCTCACAAAGGCTATGAAGGGCATACAATTAGGCATGCCCAACAGCATACTCGGTGCCCTGGTCGGCATCTTGAAATACGCGCTGCTCATCAGCTGCGTGTTCAACGCCATGGACGCGCTCCACATCATGAACAAGCAGAAAGCAGCAGAGTCGAAACTCTACAAACCGACGGCTGGCATCGTGAAAGCCTTTTTCAACAACGATGAAGTTGAAGAGGAAAAAGCCGACACCACTTGGATAAGGTTTGACCGATAGTTGCCGCCGCTTAAAGCCGGCAAGGCATTATTATATATGGAAGAAAAAAACAAACTCGTGCGCGAAGCCGCCGAGAAGAAATACGAATACGGATTTACCACCGACGTGCAGACCGAAATCATTGATAAAGGTCTGAACGAAGACGTTATCCGACTCATCTCGCAAAAGAAAGGCGAGCCGGAATGGCTGCTCGATTTCCGGCTCAAAGCCTTCCGCTACTGGCAGACCCTGGAGCAGCCGACTTGGGGGCACGTGCATCTGCCGGAAATTGACTACCAGGCCATTTCCTACTACGCCGACCCCACGCAGAAGTCAAAGAACAAGGACGGGGAAAAGGAAATCGACCCCGAACTGATGAAAACGTTCGACAAACTCGGTATTCCCCTCGAAGAACGCATGGCTTTGGCAGGCGTGGCAGTAGATGCCGTGATGGACTCCGTATCGGTGAAGACCACTTTCAAGGAGACGCTGCAAGAGAAAGGTATCATCTTCAGTTCTATCAGCGAGGCCGTGCGCGAAAACCCCGACTTGGTGCGCAAGTATCTCGGTACGGTGGTGCCCTACCGCGACAACTATTTCGCCGCGCTCAACTCCGCCGTGTTCTCCGACGGTTCCTTCGTGTATATCCCCAAGGGCGTGCGCTGCCCCATGGAACTTTCCACCTATTTCCGCATCAACGCCCGCGAGACGGGGCAGTTCGAGCGCACGCTCATCGTGTGCGACGACGGGGCGTACGTGAGCTATCTCGAAGGCTGCACCGCACCGATGCGCGACGAGAACCAACTGCACGCCGCCATAGTGGAAATTGTCGTGATGGAAGATGCTGAGGTAAAATATTCCACCGTGCAAAACTGGTATCCCGGCGATGAGCAGGGACGCGGCGGCGTGTACAACCTCGTGACAAAGCGCGGGCATCTGCGCGGCAAGGGTGCGAAACTCTCTTGGACGCAGGTAGAAACCGGCTCCGCCATTACATGGAAATATCCCTCGTGCATCCTTTCGGGCGACAACTCTCAGGCAGAATTTTACAGCGTGGCTGTAACGAACCATTACCAGGAGGCCGACACGGGCACGAAGATGATACACCTCGGCAAGAACACACGCTCCACCATCATATCGAAAGGCATCTCGGCAGGGCACAGCCAAAACTCTTACCGCGGACTGGTAAAGGTGGGCAGCAAGGCCACCGACGCCCGCAACTATTCCTCGTGCGACTCGCTGCTGCTCGGCAGCAAATGCGGCGCGCACACGTTCCCTTACATCGACGTGGCCAACAACAATGCCATAGTGGAGCACGAAGCCACAACGTCGAAAATTTCAGAAGATCAGTTATTCTACTGCAACCAGCGCGGCATCAGCACCGAAGATGCCGTGGGACTGATTGTGGGCGGCTATGCAAAGGAAGTCATCAACAAGCTTCCGATGGAGTTTGCCGTTGAAGCGCAAAAGTTGCTGAGCGTTTCGCTGGAAGGCTCGGTAGGTTGATAGATATGAACGTTTTAGTAAACAAGTAAACAAGCAAACTAGTAAACAAGACAAGTTACTCATGTAAAAATATTTGGCAAGACATTCTTGTCTCGTCTACTCGTTTACTTGTAAACTCGTCTACTAATAAACCAATATATAATATGGATACAGCAGAACTGTTTCGTTGGGTGCTTGAAAACCTCAACTATTGGGTGGTCACCCTGTTCATGGCCATCGAAAGCTCGTTTATTCCCTTTCCCTCGGAGGTGGTAGTGCCGCCCGCCGCGTGGAAAGCCATGGCCGACGACAGCCTCAATATTTTCCTCGTCATCGTGTTTGCCACCATTGGTGCCGACCTCGGCGCATTGGTCAACTACGGCCTCTCGCGCTGGCTCGGCCGTCCCATCGTGTATAAATTTGCCAACAGCCGCTTGGGGCACATGTGCCTCATAGATGAGGAGAAGGTGAAGAATGCCGAGGAGTATTTCTGCCGACACGGCGCAGCCTCCACGTTTTTCGGACGGCTCGTGCCTGCCGTGCGCCAGCTCATCAGTATCCCCGCCGGTTTGTCGGGCATGAAGATTGCGCCGTTCCTGCTCTACACCACGCTCGGCGCAGGGCTCTGGAACACGGTGCTGGCACTGATTGGCTACGGCATTTACCGCTACACCGACTTGAAGACCACGGAGGACGTTTACCTCCTCGCCTCGACATACAGCCATGAAATAGGCTACGCCATCCTTATCATCGTGGCCGCCGTGATTGGCGTGCTGATATACAAAGGACTGAAAAAGTGACCCGCCGCCTGATTGCATATCTTCTGTGCCTGCTGCCCTGCGCCGCTTTGGCAGAAACTGCGCCGCGCCCCCTCTCCGCCGGCGACAGTTTGAAAGCCACGCCCCCATGCCCTGCAGAAGGCAACGTGCCGAGCATCACAGAGCACACATGGCTCTTCGGCTTGGGCAAGGCAAACGTGCTCGACACGTACCTCTCGCCGCTCGAGTACACCGGGCCCGCGCTCTCCCTGACGCACCGCAGCGACCGCACGGCTCGCTGGGGCAAAGGCAAGGTGAGCGTCATGGCACTCTTCTCGGCACAGGCCGACTACCTCTCCTCGCCCACCGACGACGGGAAAGAACTCGATGCTGACTTTACCGCCGCCGGCGGCTGGCACTACAATTTCCGTCCCTCCAAGCATTGGCGCATCGCCGTGGGCGGACTGGCAGAGTTCACGGGCGGTTTTACCTACAACACGCGCAACGGCAACAATCCCGCGCAGGGACGCGCCGCCATCGACCTCGCCGCATCTGCTTTCGCGGAATATACCTTTCGCGTGAAGCGCGGAGAATGGCGCGCCCGCCTCGGAGCAGACGTGCCGCTCGCAGGACTGATGTTCTCGCCTGCTTACGGGCAGTCGTATTACGAACTCTTTTCGCTCGGACACCGCGACCACAATATCTGCTTCACCTATCCCGTCAATGCGCCCTCGGTGCGCCTGACGGCCACCTTGGACATACCCTTGGGCGGCTCGGTACTTACGTTCGGCTATCTTGCCGACGTGCGGCAGAGCCACGTGAACGACCTCAAGCGTCACGCTTGGCGCAATGAGTTTGTCATCGGCTACGTGCGCCGCATTGCGATTTTCCGCCCTAAGAAGAAATAGACAATATTTATATATATAGTCGCCATAGATTTTATAGATACCATAGTTTTCATCAAGCCCATGCCTCGCCTGCTTCGCTCCATATCGCTCCGCCTCCTGCCGCTCCTTGCAACGGCTTGCCTGCTGTGCGCGGGCTGCATCAAGGAGGACGTGGCAGAGAACACGGTTCGCGGCAACTTCGACGCGCTTTGGCGCATCGTGGACGAGCATTATTGCTTCTTTGCGGAAAAGCAAAGCGAATACGGGCTTGATTGGAACGAAGTCTACACGCGTTACTCTGCCGCCGTGAACGACGAGTTGACCGACCGCCAGCAATTCGAGATTTTCGGCAAGATGCTCGCGGAACTGCGCGACGGGCACACAAATCTCTATGCGCCGTTCGACGTGGCACGCTACGGCAAATGGTTCGACGACTATCCTATGAACTATTCCGACTCCTTGGAGCGCGTCTATCTCGGACGCACGGAAGACTACCGCTATACCTGCGGACTGAAATACCGCACGCTCGACGACAACATCGGCTACATACGCTGCGCATCCTTCAACACGGCTATCGGCGACGGAAACCTCAACGAGGTGATGCGGGAACTATCACTCTGCGACGCACTTATAGTGGACCTGCGCAGCAACGGCGGGGGACTGCTGACGACCGCGCAGCAACTAGCCTCGATATTCATCAACAGCACGACAACCATCGCCTACATGAGCCACAAGACAGGCACGGGGCACGCCGACCTCTCCGCGCCTCAGGCTGTGACCCTTGACCCGTTTCCGGGACTGCGCTGGCAGAAGCCCGTGGCAGTGCTCACCAACCGCCGCACATACAGCGCGGCCAACTCGTTCGTGATGTTCGTGAAGCATTTGCCGCAGGTGACCATCGTGGGCGACAAGACCGGCGGCGGCGCAGGCTTGCCTTTCTCCTCGGAACTGCCCAACGGCTGGTCGCTGCGCTTCTCGGCGTGCCCGATGTACGACATCAATATGGTTTGCACCGAAAGCGGCATCGAGCCAGACGTGCACATGGACATTACCTCCGAAGACTATGCCCGCAACCGCGACACCATCATCGAAACCGCACGGAAACTGCTGCGGGAGCGTTGCCAAACAACAAATTAGAACAGGACACTTTTTATAAACGATAAGAAGATGAACAATATATTTGCGGAATTTGCCAGTTTACCCCTCCTCGCCTTCAAAGGCATGTTAGTAGGAATTATCGCCTCCGCCCCCATGGGTCCCGTGGGCATTCTGTGCATACAGCGCACCATGCAAAAGGGGCGCAACTACGGCCTCGTCACCGGCGCGGGCGCGGCATTGAGCGATTTCATCTACGCCCTCGTCACGGGCCTCGGCATGTCGTTCGTGATGGACTTTATCGACAATGAGCGCAACCTCTTTTGGCTGAAACTCATCGGCAGCATCATGCTCTTCATATTCGGTCTGTATCTCTTCCGCACCGACCCGCGCAAGTGCCTGCGCCCCGTGTCCACGAAAAAGGGCACGCTGCTGCACAACTTCTCGACTGCGTTTCTCGTCACGCTCTCCAACCCGCTGATCATCTTCCTCTTCATCGCCCTCTACAACATGCTCACCTTTGTCATACCCGGCAACTTCCTCGGGCAGTGCGTGGGCTACATCTCCATTGTGGGAGGCGCGATGCTCTGGTGGCTCGGGCTGACTTACGTGATCAACCGCATGAAGCAGAACTTCGGCGTGCGCGGCATCTTGCGCCTCAACCGCACCATCGGCACCATCGTGCTGATTGCGTCCGTCATCTACGCCGTGATGACGCTGTTCCACCTTTCTATTTATTGAAAATGATTATTGCAGAAAAACTTAGCAAAAGCAACCGCGCCGAATATCTGCTCTATCTCTGGCAGGTGGAGGACTTGCTGCGGGCCTATGATTGCGATGCGGAGCGTATCGGCAAGGAATACCTTAGCCGTTTCACGTTCAAGGACGATGCCGAGCAGCAGGCCGCCGAAAACTGGTATGCCGACTTTTGCAGCATTATGAAATCCGAAGGCCTGCGCAAGCAGGGGCATCTGCCCATCAGCCGCAACGTGCTGCAACAACTCAGCGAACTGCATACCGCGCTGACCAATAGTCCCAAGTTTCCCTCCTACGAGGCGCTTTACCTGAAAGTGCTGCCCTATATCGTGGAACTGCGCAAGAAGAACGCCGACAGCGAAACGCCCGAATTGCAAACTTGCTTCGAGTTGCTCTACGGCGTGATGATGCTCCGTCTGCAAAAGCGTCCCGTCTCGCCCGAAACGGCAACGGCGGCGGCCGAAATATCTGCGCTGCTCGCCCGCCTGTCTGACTATTATTTCAAAGACAAGGAAGAACCTTTAGAGTTTTAAGAGAACATACAATATTATATATATACACGCAATGAAACACATTCTTGTAACAGGTTGCAAAGGACAGCTCGGCAACGAGCTGCAAGTGCTTGCGTCGCAATATGCAGATACCTGCAAGTTTTTCTTCACAGACAAGGAAGAACTCGACATCACCGACCGTCAGGCCGTGCTTTCTTTTGTTGAAATGAACGGCATCAGCCATATTATCAACTGCGCCGCATTCACCGCAGTAGATAAGGCCGAGAGCGAGCCGGAACTCTGCGAACTGCTTAACCACACTGCGCCCGAATATCTCGCCGATGCCGCCGAGGCTGTGGGCGCAACGATGATACAGGTTTCGACCGACTACGTTTTCGACGGTACTGCCTGCCGCCCCTATACCGAGACCGACGACACCTGCCCCAACTCCGTTTACGGCCGCACAAAGCTCGCCGGCGAGGAAGCCGTGATTCGCAACTGCCCGGGGTCGATGGTTATCCGCACGGCGTGGCTCTACTCCACCTTCGGCAACAACTTCGTCAAGACTATGCTGCGCCTCGGAAAGGAGCGCGAGGAACTGGGCGTCATTTTCGACCAGATCGGCACGCCGACCTATGCCCGCGACCTTGCGGAGGCTATCATGACAGCCGTCGATAAGGGCGTGCGCCCCGGTGTGTATCACTTTACCGACGAGGGCGTTTGCTCGTGGTACGACTTCACGCGTGCCATCCACGAACTTGCCGGCCTTTCCGACAAGTGCCGCGTCCGCCCGCTCCACACCGAGGAATACCCCACGCCTGCCGCACGTCCGCACTACTCTGTGCTCGACAAGACGAAAATCAAGCAGACCTACGGTATCGAAATCCCTTGGTGGAAAGATTCTTTGAAGAAATGCCTCAAAGAGTTATTGTAAAAAAAATCGTTTTCTGATATCCCCACGCCAATGAACCAAGAAATAGAACGCCGCCGCACCTTTGCCATTATTTCTCACCCCGACGCTGGTAAGACCACGCTGACCGAAAAGTTGCTGCTCTTCGGCGGGCAAATCCAAGTGGCAGGCGCCGTAAAGAACAACAAAATTAAGAAGACCGCGACCAGCGACTGGATGGAAATCGAAAAGCAGCGCGGCATCTCGGTAACGACCTCCGTGATGGAGTTCGACTACGACGGATATAAAATCAACATTCTCGACACGCCGGGCCACCAAGACTTTGCCGAGGACACCTTTCGCACGCTCACGGCCGTCGATTCGGCCATCATCGTTGTGGACGGAGCGAAGGGCGTGGAAGCGCAGACGCGCAAGCTGATGACGGTGTGCCGTATGCGCAAGACGCCGGTCATCGTGTTCATCAATAAGCTCGACCGCGAGGGACGCGACCCCTTCGACCTCCTCGACGAGTTGGAGCAAGAGTTGCAAATCTCCGTGCGCCCGCTCTCGTGGCCCATCAACCAAGGCGCAAGGTTTAAGGGCGTATATAATATATATGAGCAAAATCTCAACCTCTTCACGCCCGACAAGCAGAAAGTCACGGAGCACGTGTCCGTCGATATCGACAGCGAAGAACTGGAAGCGCGCGTGGGCGAGCAGGACGCAGCAAAACTGCGCGAAGACCTTGAACTCGTCGACGGCGTTTATCCGGCGTTCAACGTAGATGATTATCTCGATGCCAAGGTTGCGCCCGTGTTCTTCGGTTCTGCGCTCAACAACTTTGGCGTGCAGGAATTACTCGACTGCTTTGTGAAGATTGCCCCCTACCCTCGCCCCACTCAGGCCGAGGAGCGCGAGGTGCGTCCCGAGGAAGAAAAGTTCACGGGCTTTATCTTCAAGATTACAGCCAATATCGACCCCAACCACCGCTCCTGCATCGCTTTCTGCAAGGTCTGCTCGGGCCGTTTCCGCCGCAACGCGCCCTATCTGCACGTGCGCCAAGGCAAGACGCTCCGCTTCTCTGCCGCCACACAGTTTATGGCACAGCGCAAGAGCACCATCGACGAGGCTTGGCCGGGCGACATCGTGGGCCTGCCCGACAACGGCACGTTCAAAATCGGCGACACGCTCACCGAGGGCGAGCTGATTCATTTCAGGGGCTTGCCTTCTTTCTCGCCCGAGATGTTCAAATACATCGAAAACGCCGACCCGATGAAGACAAAGCAGCTCAACAAAGGCATCGAGCAGCTGATGGACGAGGGCGTGGCGCAGCTGTTTGTCAATCAGTTCAACGGCCGCAAGATTATCGGCACCGTAGGCCAATTGCAGTTTGAGGTGATACAGTATCGCCTTGAAAACGAATACAACGCCAAGTGCCGCTGGGAGCCTGTCCACCTTTACAAGGCCTGCTGGATTGAAAGCGACGACGCGACGCAGCTCGAACTCTTCAAGAAGCGCAAATACCAGTACATGGCCAAGGACCGCGACGGGCGCGACGTGTTCCTCGCCGACTCGGGCTACGTGCTGCAAATGGCACAGCAGGACTTTGAGCACATCCGTTTCCATTTTACCAATGAATTTTAGCAATACTTTTGCCCACAAAATATTTTTTCGCCTACGAATGATATATTTTTGCCCACGAATGATATATTTTTGCCCACGAATCTCACGAATTTACACGAATCTTCTTCAATGAATTAAATGGCGACCTGTACGGTCGCACGAATTTACACTAATTCAATAATTGCATTAGAGATTTACTGCTGTATTCAGCGTTATTCGTGAGATTCGTGCGACCGAACAGGTCGCCTTTTTTACTGAGAGCAATGAATTAGTGTAAATTCGTGAGATTCGTGGGCAAAAAATATTTCTTGGCAAAAAAAATATTTCGTGGAAAAAAGAATTTCTGTTTACTCGTCTACTAAACAACTCGTTTACTTGTTTACTAAAAAACTTGTTTACTAAAAAACTTGTTTACTAATGAAAGAATTTATAACCACCGAAGCCAAGGCAGAAACCGCCGTGCTCGTAGCCCTCATCACCAAGACGCAGGACGAGCGCAAGACGGAGGAATATCTCGACGAACTGGCTTTCCTTGCAGAAACCGCCGGCGCAGTCACCGTGAAGCGTTTCACGCAACGCCTGGACGGACCCAGTTCCGTGACCTACGTGGGCAAGGGTAAGCTGGAAGAGATACGTGCCTATATCGAGGCGGAAGAGGAAGCCGAGCGCGAAATCGGAATGGTGATTTTCGACGACGAACTCTCGGCCAAGCAGCTACGCAACATCGAGCGCGAACTCAAAGTAAAGATTCTCGACCGCACGAGCCTTATTCTCGATATCTTTGCCATGCGCGCCCAGACCGCCAATGCCAAGACGCAGGTGGAGCTGGCGCAATACCGTTACATGTTGCCGCGCCTGCAACGTCTGTGGACGCACCTCGAGCGACAGGGGGGCGGCTCGGGCTCCGGCGGCGGCAAAGGTTCGGTAGGTTTGCGCGGCCCGGGCGAAACGCAGCTCGAAATGGACCGCCGCATCATTCTCAACCGCATGTCGCTCCTCAAGCAGCGCCTCGCCGACATCGACCGGCAGAAAACCACGCAGCGCAAAAATCGCGGGCGGCTCATACGCGCAGCCCTCGTGGGCTACACCAATGTGGGCAAGTCCACGCTCATCAACCTCCTCGCCAAGGCAGAGGTCTTTGCCGAAAACAAACTCTTCGCCACGCTCGACACCACCGTGCGCAAGGTCATCATCGACAACCTGCCCTTCCTCCTGGCCGACACCGTGGGCTTTATCCGCAAACTGCCCACCGACCTCGTGGACTCCTTCAAAAGCACGCTCGACGAGGTGCGCGAGGCCGATATCCTTATCCACGTCGTCGACGTGTCGCACCCCGACTTCACGGAACAGATTGAAGTGGTAAACAAAACGCTCGCCGACCTCGGCTGCTCCGACAAACCCGTGCTTCTTGTGTTCAACAAGACAGATGCCTACACCTGGGAGGAGAAAGACCCCGACGACCTCACGCCGCCCACCGAGCGCAACCGCACGCTTGACGACCTGAAGCATACGTGGATGGCACGCCTCGGCGACGATGCCATATTTATCTCCGCACGCGAGCAGACCAATATCGACAATCTCAAAGACCTTATCTATAAACGAGTGCGCGAGCTCCACGTGCAAAAATATCCTTACAACGACTTCCTGTTCAACAACTACGATGCCGAAGGCAACGTAGAGTAACGGCGGATTAATTTTAATTATCCCCAAATTTCCATGATTTCTTTCACGCTTTCATTCATTGCCCTCGTCATAGGGTATTTCGTTTACGGGCGTATCGTGGAACGCCACTTCTCGCCCGACTTCTCACGCGCCACGCCGGCCGCTGCCCACAGCGACGGCGTGGATTTCATTAAGTTGCCCACGTGGAAAGTCTTTATGATTCAATTTCTCAACATCGCCGGCACAGGACCTATCTTCGGCGCAATCATGGGCGCGAAGTTCGGACCGGTGGCGTATCTATGGATAGTGCTGGGCTGCATCTTTGCCGGCGGCGTGCACGACTACCTGTGCGGCATGCTCTCCCTACGCCACGACGGCGCGGGCGTGCCCGAAATCGTGGGACGCTACCTCGGACGAAAGGCACGCGGCGGCATGCTCGTCTTCTCCGTGTTCCTGCTGCTGATGGTGGGCGTGGTCTTCGTGTTCAGCCCCGCGCTGATATTGGGGCAGATGTGCGGCACGCAACCTGCCGTCTGGGTGTTTGCCATCTTCGCTTACTACATCCTGGCCACGATGCTGCCCATCGACAAAGTCATCGGACGCATCTATCCCCTCTTTGCCTTTTCCCTTATCTTCCCGAAATTCCCAAATAATAACCATAAAAGGTAGATGGACTATTAAGTTGAGCCC
>ERZ809074.1548-NODE-1548-length-29418-cov-21.218949_pt1 | contig 29418 bp, 18 predicted proteins | sample MGYA00520795_ERZ809074 | MGnify/ENA primary metagenome ERZ809074 (study PRJEB31570, sample SAMEA3212989) | Homo sapiens | biome: human-gut; feature: human gut; material: fecal | place: Sweden | collected 2011 ...
CTCCTTAGGAAAAACACACCGGCAGACAGAAGAAGCAGACAGGCCGGAATCAAAAGGAGTATGGGCGACCGGCTATGCTCTGTGTCGGCGGCCTGTGCCAGGGAAACGGCATCTTCCTTTCCAATAATGGTGTATGCCCCTGTATGGCTGATCTGAAAGGAGACGGCTTTTGCCGCATCGTCATAACCGGTCATGGGAATTTCCACGCCGCTTTCATCACAGAGGAACCATGTGCCGGTTGCCGGGTCATTTGGACAGGGCAGCATGACAGAAACATCCGGCAGAGAGCTGAGCGCAGTTCCATTGATGGAAAACGAAAAAGAAAAACCGCCGTCCGTATCCGTTTGGATGATGACTTCAATCTGATCTTCGTTTTGGATGCCCTCCGGCAAGGCGTTTTTTGGTATGCTGATGGTGATTCCCTGTTTGGAAAAGACGGCTCTTTGCTCCCCTGTTTGCAGCATCATCAAAAAGCGCGTGCCGGAAATCCGGTCGGTGGTTTCATCGGAGAACTCTGAAAAATCAGGGCTTTTGGAATCCGCATCTTCCTCTGTATCACCGTTTGCCTGTTCCGATGGAAAATCGTCTTTATCTATATCTATGGAATCATCCTTTCCCTCCCAGGATGGCTCGGAAGACTTGTGGGATGGTTCATGATCCGCAGGATCATTTTCTTCACTGACCGGTGGTGCTTTTTCAGAATCATCGGAATCCGTTCCACCTCCATTTGTTGCAGGCGGTTTTGGAGGCTTTGTGGAGGGCCTGTCTGCGAAACCGTCATCCTGATCGTCGGTATCTTCAGGAGGCGGTTGAATGATGGTATCGGGTGGATTCCCGCCTGCATCCCCTCCATCCCGGTCGCCTTCATGATACCCTTCAAGGACAATTTCATCTGCGTAGGTAAAGGAGAGGATGCCGGTCTGTCCGCCGTCATAATCCACCTGAAGGCGGTAACTGCTGCCCGGCATCAGCAGACGGGTAGCAATCGAGAGCATTTCCTGACCCACATAAACGCCACTTTCCAGACGGTTCCATGAACCGTTGTTTTTGGACAGCCATATACTGACCTTGTCCAGATTCCCCGGCGGTGTGACCCAGGGAAAATAAAGGCTTCCTCTGCGAACCAGGAAGCAGTTGATGTCTGGGCTGCCCGGAGCCTGAACAGAAACAGGAATTGAAATTTCAGGGAAATCGACACGATCCGCAAATATGGTATTTTCCGGTGCAGTCAGCTTTCCTGCTGCATGGTACAGTCCCACAGTATTCAAATCAATACCAGAAAAATCCCATTCCACCACAGCGGTGTAGCTGGTTCCATTTTCCGCATAGCATTCCAGATAGTAAGGGGAAAAGGCAAACAAATTTTCCAGCGTTTCGGTTTCGCTGCCCTGTTGAACCGCAAACGCATCCGTATAAGGATACCATTGCTCTATGGAGGTAATGACAGCAGGCGGCATTTCTTCCACCCGGACGGAAATCAGAAGCTCCTGCAAGACAGCTTCACCAAAGGCATACCCCTCCGGCAGTTCAATCCGGCCTGCTGCGGTATATTCGCCTGGAGTGGTCTGGTCAATGGCCGAAAAATCCCATGCGACAGAAAATGTTTCCTGCCGGATTTCTTCACCTGCTGTTACAGTGGCGCAGACGGTTTGATACCGAAGGGCCAGCTGATAAATTTCCTCCAGGTCATCATCAGACGGTGTGGTTCTAAGGGGCAGGGTGAAATCTGGCAGGGTGAGCAGTTCGTCTTCCTTTTGTATTTCTGTGACAAGGACGAGGGATACTTCTTCCGATGCTTCCGGTGTTTTCGGGGTTCCGCTCTTCCGTGTCTCCGAAGCCTCGCTTTCTAAACCCGGCGGATTCTCCCTTCTTTCATCGGCATTGGATGGGGTTGCGGTTTCAGCGGCAAATGCGGGGATACTGCCGGTGAAGCAGAGGAGACAGGCCAGACAGCCCTCCAGAATACGCCTGTGCATTTGCTTCATTCTCATACGATACCCCCCATTCCAGAGAAAACATATTGACGGTAAGTTTCCCGCAGCTGTTTTCCATTGCGGAGGGCAATCGGAAGTTCCTCCCCGTTTATCAAACGGAAGGTCTGATTGTCAACCTGGCTGATGTAATCCATGTTGATTAAAATGCCCCGGTAGCAGGGCAAAAAACGCTTGTCCTTCTGCAATGCGGCAGTAACCTCCTGAAAGCCTCCGCTTACCGGTATCACGCGTTCCGCCGTATGAATCCGTGTCATACGGTTTTGATAATCTATGTATAGAATCTTCTCTGTGGGAAGTTCCAGCTTTTGACGGTCAGCCATAACCGAAAGTGTCATCACTTCATAGGGCGGTTTTAGCTGGCACAGCTCCATCGCTTCTTCAAAATCTGCCTGATGGAGCGAAAGCGGCTTCAGCAGATAATAGCTGGCGGACAGGCTGTACCCCATCCGGGCATAATCTTCTGTAATGGTCAGAAAAACGATCTTACAGAGCCTGTTTTTCTGGCGTAGCCTTCTGGCGACCTCTATTCCATCCATGTTCTCCATATAGATGTCCATAAAGACAAGCTGAAAATTGACCTGGGCGGCAGCTTTCAGAAAATTCTCTCCGTCCTCAAATTCTGTCAGCGTATAGTCCAGCTGATGCTTTTTCATATAATTTTCCAGGCAGACAGACAGTTCTGCTCTGTCATCTGCTCTGTCATCCACAATCGCAATCTGCATCGCGCCATCTCCTTTGCACAATAATCCAATATTAGTATAACATAAAACCGCAGGAAAAAACTTGCGTCTTAAACAGGAAACCTGCGTCTTAAACAAAGTCGGTTGCATTTCCCTTGACAAGATGCTACTCTAATTATACTACCAGACTTTCCGATGAGAAGGTCTGGTTTTTTTATGTGACAGGAAATTCCGAAGAATTCCCTGTCACATAAAAAAGGCACTAACGTGCCAAAGATGCGCACTTGCGCGAAGATGTAGATTGTCGCAAGCGACCGCGCAAGGCGCAAGAATGTGCCAAGGCACATTCTTTCTTGTTTTTCTTTTCAGGAAAGGAGGCTCAGCATGAAAATCGCACTTTGTACGGAATTAAGGAATGCAGAATGGTTTGAGAGCAGGCTGCGCTCCCTTTTTGCTGGGGACGGACAGCTTGTCATCGACGAGCTATGGAATGAGAAGCAGCTATCTCAGGCACTGCGGCGGAGCCGATATCATGCGGTTGTCATCGCAATGACCGGGGCAAGGGGATTGGAGGCTGCCATTCAGGCAAAGCAGCTGGCACCGGAAACACCGCTTGTCTGGTGGAGCGATGATGAAAACTTTGCCCTGATCGCATATCACCTGCGTATCCCTGCGTTCCTTTCGGCAGACTGCTCCGATCAGGAGCTATATGAGGCGATAAAACCCATCACAAAATGGAGGTGCGAACATGCGAATTGCGCTGTGCAGTTATAGTCAGAAGGAGAAAGAAACGGCGTTACTGATGAAGCTTGGCAAAGTAGACCGCTTTGACAATGGCGTATTCTGCGTCTATGCCATGCAGCGGGATGGGCCTTATGATGCTGTGGTTGTCATGGAGGACGGAGCCAGGGGAATGAATTTCTGCATGAGCATACGAGGGTACAGCAGGGATGTCCCTCTCCTGTGGATCAGCGACCAGGCAGAGTTTGAACCCCAAAGCCGCAGGATGCAGGCGGACACCTTTTTGGTAAAGCCTGTGACAGAATATCAGCTGCGGGAGGCGGTATCCCAGCTGCTTCAGAAAACAACGAGAAGGAACGAATCGCGTGAGGAGGATGAATAAATGATATGGAAATGGAAACGGCCGGCCGCATTTTTACTGGCGGCGGCAATGATTTTTACGATGCCGGGAGTTCCGGCATCTGCGGTGGAAGCGGGTGTATCCGCCGTCCATACGGGGTTGTGCAAGCATCACCCGGAACATACAGAGGACTGCGGATATACGGAAGGAACCGAAGGGGCAGCCTGTAAACATGAGCATACTGAGGATTGCTACACCCTTGTGAAGAAGTGTATCCATAAACATGACGAAAGCTGTTACCCTGTTTTGGAAGGCAGCGTATCAGAAAATACGGCGACCCCATCTGAAGCAGAGGAGGCCCAGCCGACCGCGTGTACCCACGAATGCAGTGAAGAAAGCGGCTGTATCACAAAAGAATTAAGCTGTCCTCATGAACGCGGCGAGCATGACGATAGCTGCGGCTACATCCCGGCCACAGAGGGGACGCCCTGCGGGTATATCTGTGAGCAGTGTAATTCCCAGGACAGCGGGCTTGTTCCCGGCGTGTCCGGGAATGCTCCAGCAGAGTGTATCTGCGAAACCCGCTGTGAGCAGGAGGCGGTCAATCCCGACTGTCCGGTCTGCTCTGCGGAAGATGCAGACCTCTCTGCCTGCAAAGGAACAGAGCAGGCAATGCCCCTGATGGCAGCTGCGGCAGGCACTGAAGAAACCATCTCCGGCGAGGTTACTTGGGATAACAGAAACATAACTACCCCGGTGGTGGTGCAGGGCGACACAACAATCACGCTGAAAGGCAAGAATACCATTACGATTACCGAGACCGCATATACCGCCGCTCTGGATATGTATTCCGCCAATCTGACCATTCAGGGAAACGGCAGTCTGACAGTCAATGTTCCTAAAGGGAAAGGTGGTATTGAGGACGGCAGTTGGAGCGACACCGCCGGCGGGACGCTTACCATAAAAGACGGGGCAAAGATAACCACCAACGGCGGTCGGAACGGCTTGAGCGCTAAAACCATCGTGATTGAGAATGGAACGCTGCATCTAGATTCCGGTTACGGTATTGACACTGCATCCCTGACCATGAACGGAGGAACCCTTTACGCCACCGGAAAATATGGTGCGATTTCGAATAGTCAGTATGGAACGGCCCGAAACATCAACAGCAACCTGACCATTCTATATTCGGAAAGTCAGAATGCAAACACAGACGATATGTCGGTCGGCACAGCGGACGATACGAAAAGAGACGAGGACGTCAAGACCATCTACATCGCCAAGATGGCACCCCGCGCAAGCCTGATTGTCGGCGCGCAGCAGGGAACCCTGCAGGAAAGCTTGGGCCGTCAGACGGCGACCTTCTCCGTGACCGGCAGCAAGGTCAAGATGGACACCCTGAACGTGGAATGGGATGGCGCGCACACCGGTCTGACGGCGGTAAAATCCGCTGACGGCGCGACCATCACCGTTACCGCCGACAGCAACGTCAAGGAGGGCAGCTATAAGCTGAAGCTGACCGCAGACGGTATAGAAGGTGTCTCTCCCGCTAAGGCGACCGCCACCGCAACGGTCACCGTCGCCGCCGCGCCCAGAAACCCCATTACCATAAACCAGCAGCCGGAGGTCGTATATGAGAAATTAAATGGGGAAAGTGTAGCGGTTGTCGATGTCAAAGCCTCTCTGGAAAGCGGTCAGTCCGGTCAAATCACCTATCAGTGGTATGTGAACGGAAAAGAATGTCAGGGCACAAGCAGCGCCCGTTATAGTAAAATCGTCCTGACCCAATCCAACCTGACCCCAGTGGCGGGCAAGGACTGGGAGTACAGCGGCCAGGTCTACTGCAAGCTGTCCTATAATAACTATACCGTAGATACAAAAACTGTCACCGTTACCATTAACACCTGCCCCCATGAAAAATACACCAACGAGGGCAAATGCCAACAGTGCGGCGAACCGTGCAGCAAGGATGTGCTCTTTATTCGCAACGGTATCCCCTATACGTTTGAAGGCGATAACCCTGATGTTGGGTTCATTCTGTTCTCCGGCGGAACCGCTTATTTTGTGCGGGATACTAACGCAACCTTGAAAGCGGGGAACGGCGATACGGCGAACATGGACATTACGCTGGACCTGCAGGGCCACAAGGTCAAGGCGCTGGATCTGCAAAATTTCCCGTACAACAGCGTTACCATCAAAAACGGCACGATAAATGACATTGCCACCAGCGCCCCCGCGGTGTTGATATTAGACAGCGTTACAACAAGCGCGGGCACCCTTGATAAACTGTTTACCCTGACGGTAAAGGGCGACTGCGTGTTTAAGAGTCAGGTGAATTTCCTCGGGAAAACCCAGCTCCAGGGCGGCACGTTCCAACGTGGAATCAATGCAGCACTTGGTGAGGAGGCCCTGGCTCTGCTGGCAGACGGATATGCCTTTGCAGATGCTGATGACAGTGAAATTTTGAACGTTTCCGATGTAAGCATCAAGAGTAGAAGCGTCAAAGTGGTCGCGCATACCTGCCAATATCAGAACGGCAAATGTGCCTGCGGCAGAATCTGCGACCATGTGGGCAAGGTGGACAAGGATGGTTACTGCACCTTCTGCCATGCGCTGGTGGAGGCATTTGAAATCGGCGGCACACGATACACCAGTCTGGAAAACGCGCTGACTGCCGCGCAGGACGGTGACACGATCACTCTGCGGGGGCCTTTGGAGATCGAGAACAAAGAGCCTATCGAAATCAGCAAAAATATTATACTGAACTTGAATGGACACACCCTGAGTAAATCCGCTGAGAATGCGCTTCTACGCATCCTCGGCTCCAATGTAGCCATCATGAACGGCAAGGTGCTAAGCACCTGCATCAGCAAGCCCGCTACCGCGGTGGAAGTTGGAAAATTTGACCACACAGGCGCAAAGCTGACGCTGGACAATGTCACCCTGGAGGGCAGCGTAGGCGGCGGAATTGGCGTCCGTGGACGTGGGCTTTCCATTCTTACCGGGAACGAAGCCGTGGTAACGAGCGGCACGTTCACCGGCGGCATCTACACGGATGGAACGCTGACCATGTCCGGCGGTAGCGCGGATCTGCTGAAATTGGGATATAATAGCGGTATTCGTGTGATCCTGTCCGGCGGCTCCTTTGACAGCATCAAAATCGAGAATGGCGCAGATTACCAGTCCCTGCTGGCAGCGGGCTATGCCTATCAGAAGCAAGACGGCGCATGGGTCAAGCTGTCAGAGATGAATGCGAATACTGCCGTCACCGTTGTGGAGTGCAGCCACCCGGATGACCCTTCCGGCGGGAATGTTTGCCCATACTGCGGCTATGCCGCTGAGGTAACAAAGACGGACGGCAGCACTTCCTACCATCTGACGGTAGACGCGGCCATCGCGGCAGCCGACGGCGGTACGGTGAAGTTGCTGGCAAATGCAGGCGCGATCACCATCAGCAGCCCGCTCAAGCTGGATCTGAACGGTAAGACGGCGGCAAAGCTGACCGTCACCGGAGATGTCACGCTGGCATCCCTGCTGCCGGAGGGCTACGCTTTTAAGAGCGGCAGTACCTGGATAACCGATCTTACCGGCAAGGAGCTGACCAATGTTTCTATGGCCAAGATCCCCATCAAGAGCATGGACTATCCGAACAAGATGAGCATGACTTATGGCGGTACGGGGACGCTTCTTGTCAATGTAAAGAAGGAAAGCGGCACAGGCGCTGTAAGCTTCCAGTGGTACAAGGTGGAGGACGGCCAGGCCACAGCGGTCGGCAGTGCGACAACAAAGAATCAATTTGATCTTTCTGCGCTAAAGCTGTCCGCAGGCAATCATACCTTCCGCTTTTCCGCCACCTGCGACGGCTACAAGAAGATGAGCCAGGATATTGCTGTGACGGTACAAAAGGCCGACATCAGGTCAGGCCTCATCACGCCTCCCATAGCGCAGGAAAACCTGACCTATACCGGACAGGAGCAGGCGCTGATTACTGCGGGCAGTGTGACCAGCGGTGGCACCATGCAGTACAGCCTGACCGAGAACGGCACATACAGCCAGGACATCCCTACCGGCACCGATGCCGGAGCATATACCGTGTGGTATCGGGTGATTGGCGATGCAAACCACAACGATACCGCACCCGCCAGCGTGGCAGTCCGCATTGGGCAGAAGCCGCTGACGATCACCGGGGTAACGGCTGCGTCCAAGCCCTATGATGGCACGACAAACGCGGACATCTCCAGCGTGACCTTCGACAACGTGACCTTGAACCGAGGCACAGACTACACCGTCACCGCCAACTTTGACGATGCCAGTGTGGGCAACGGCAAGAACATTACTGCCACAGTGACCTTGATGGAGCAGGCCGCGAAGAATTACGCCCTGGAGCAGAGCAGCTTCCCTACGACTGGCAGCATCATCAAGGCCGCTGCGCCTGACTTCACCAAGGAAACCGCGCTGACCATTGTAAACGGCCACGAAAAGACCTACACTGTGACGCTCCCCGCCCTGCCCACGCTGAAAACGCCCAAAGAGTACGGTGCGCTCACCTATGAGATCGGCGAAATCAAACTAAATGACGGCTACTACACCAGCGGCGCGAAGGTGGAAAACGGCAAGCTGACCCTGCCCATTCAGAAAAATGACGTGAAAACCACCGGCGCTGTGGGTACAGTGACCGTGGTAATCAAGAGCACAAACTATGAGGACATCACGCTGACCGTCAATGTCAATGCGACCAACAAGCTTGTCCCCACTGTTACGGCACCTACGGTCAATACACTGACCTACAATGGTGCAGAACAGGCTCTGGTTACAGCAGGCAAGACCACTGGCGGCACAATGCTCTACCGGCTTGGCGATTCTGAGTGGAGTGAGCAGCTCCCCACAGCGAAAAATGCCGGGGAATACACCGTTTGGTACAAGGTGCAGGGAAACGCAGAGTACGCAGATGTGGCAGAACAGAACGTGACTGTGACCGTAGCGAAAAAGTCAGTTACCGTTACGGCGCTTGATAAGAGCGCCTACACCGGCAGCACCGCGCCCGATCTGAGCAGCCCGGAAGCAGATAAGGATTACAAGGTGGAAGGTCTGGTTGGTGCAGATACCCTGAGCGGCACGGTAACGCTGGACTACGCACAGACACCGGATATGAGCAAAACCGGCAAAACTGCGATCAACATTACTGGTACGCTGTCAAATGACAACTATGAGATCACCTATGTTTCTGGAACGTTGACCGTTTCCAAGCAATCTTCCAGCGACGGCGGTTCCTCCTCTGGTGGTTCGGGCAGCGGTGGAGGCTCCTCCTCCGGCGGTTCTAACGGTTCCGGAAGCAATGATAACACCAACCAGCCGGAGGACAAGCCTCAAGCCCCTGTCACCGGTGAAACCAAACCCATACAGCCGGATAAAAACGGCAATGCGGCAGTGGATAACAGCTCTGTCCAGTCCGCCATCGACAAGGCCAAACAGGATGCGAAAAAGAACGGCACCACAGAGAACGGGATTGCCGTTACCGTTCCCATCACCTCGGCGGCAGGCCAGACCTCTTTTAACGTGACCATCAAGGCGCAGACATTGGATCTGCTGGTTAAAGAAAACGTCCGGCAGTTTACCGTAGCAACAGACCATCTGGTTTCGGTTAATATCGGCCTGGATACTCTGAAGCAGCTGGATACCGCCTACGCTGGCGGGGACATCATTCTCCGGGCAGATAAGGTGGATGCACTGCGTTCCACTGAGGCCCAAGCCACCATCGGCACAAGACCGACCTATGACCTGTCACTGGTCTGCCTCTCCGGCGGCAAAGAAACACCGATTGCCAACTTAAATGGTCACACTATATCGGTGCGTTTGCCCTACACACCGGCAAATGGTGAGCAGACAGGTAATCTCTATGCAGTCTATGTAGATGACGCTGGCAAGGTGGAATGGATCACCAAATCCAGCTACAATGCCAGCCTGAAAGCGGTGGTTTTTGAAACCGGTCATTTCAGCGTTTACGGCGTGGGCTACAAAACTTTTGTCCCGGCCTTTACCGACATTACCGGCCACTGGGCAGCAGATAACATCCTCTTTGCAGCCAGCCGGGGACTGCTCTCCGGCACCAGCGACACCACCTTTAGCCCGGACACCGGCATGACCAGAGGAATGTTTATGACAGCTCTGGGGCGGTTGGCGGGCATCAACCCGGACAGTTACCAGACCGGGAAATTCACCGATGTGAAAGCCGACGCTTACTATGCCCCCTATGTGAACTGGGCGGCGCAGACCGGCATTGTGGAGGGCGTTACCGCCACCACCTTTGCACCGGACACCAACATCAACCGGGAACAGATGGCGGTGATCATGAAAAATTACGCTACAAAGCTGGGCTATGACCTGCCCCAGACCTTGAAGGCTGTGACCTTTGCGGACAACACACAGATCAGCAGCTGGGCGAAGGATGCGGTCAAGTCCATGCAGCAGGCGGGCATCCTGGCCGGGAAGAATGAAAATAAGTTTGACCCCAAGGGAACCGCCACCCGCGCCGAGGTCGCCACGGTTCTGCGGCGGTTTGTGGAAATCGTCATTGACCCGCAGGCCGCAAACGGCTGGCAGCAGAATGACAGCGGCCAGTGGAACTATTACAGAAACGGGGAGTCAGTGAAGGGCTGGCTCTCCGAGGATCAGAAGTGGTACTGGCTGGACAAGGTCACCGGAATAATGTTTGCCGGAGGCTGGAAGCAGATTGATGGTAAGTGGTACTACTTCTATGCAGACGGGACGATGGCGGTGAATACCGCATCCGACAGATGAAAAATGAACCCGTAATGTAATGCAAAAATAATATCAATAAAGAGAGATGTGAACAATATGGGCAAGTTTCTGGTACTGTCGCTTACCGACCATGAAGAATATATACTCAGTAGAATTATGGAGATTATTGCGGTCGAGCCAGGATTTGACCATATTGTGACATCCCACCCTTGTAACACTCTTGTTTTTCCGGGCTTGGAGCTTCGGCTGAAGGAGAGAACAGCATACCGAAACGGTGAGTTGATTTCTATGACTCGTCGGGAATTTGCAACATTGGTATACTTGGCAAAACATCCATCCTGGGTATTTTCTGCCGGACAGATCTATGAAGAAGTATGGGGAGGATGGTGAAAATTGCGGAACGGCTGTTGCCTTCGTACCGAAAATCAATGCGAATCCGGTGTATAACGGAGGGTGAAGCCTGCTATATGTATGTAGCAATCCTTATGATAACATAAAAGGCACGGCATAAAGCAATCTGATGTAAAATCTATCAGAATAATTTATGCCGTGCCTCTTTTTAAGTTGATTGAATGTGGGATGGTTCACATTTACAGCATATTTGGTGTCGGCGGTCAAGCGTCGCAGAAAAGATTATTTGCTCCAGCTTTATAAACGCAGCAGTATCGTACTGAAATAGTTGATCTCGCCCCGCTCGTTGTTCAGCACTTTCCGGGCTTTTTGAAATAGAATAGAAACCACCACCTTTACTGAAATTGACAACAGCCGCTCCAAACCGGAGCGGCTGCTATGCAAAGTTTTGACTGTACCAAGTATAACAGATATGGATTTACGGCGAAAGGGCAGGACTGTGCCAATGTAGAGACAATTTTGTGCCACCCATGTTTCTTTGAAACATTATAGCAGTGATTCCACCAGCTGATGGATGTCGGTAAATGGATTGACAGCAATTCCAAACGGCTTTCCGGATCAGGCTGAGATAATCTGTTTCACCTCCGCTGGTGCGGCTTCCTACCACACGAATATCAATGTTTGTCTGACGGTTGCGGTAGTGTTCAAAATACTTAGGCTTAGTTTGAGAACCCTCCGTTACAATCAGAGTGACAGGCTTTATTTTTCTGCGTCGCTGTCCACGCTTTTCAATTTTTCCACGTGCCATTTTACAGCCCTCCCTTGATAAAGGGGATCGCACCATAACGGCCAATCAGATAGCCCTTCTCCACCTTAGCATCCTTGCGGATGGAAAAATCGTAAAGGGAGAACAGATCGGTAGCCGCTGTTTGCTCGTCTTTTTCGGTAAACCAAATCTGATCTCTCCTCAGTACATCCAGGTCAAGAAGATTGGTGTTGTGTGATGTGAAAATCAACTGGGCTCCATTTGGATTGAACTCCACGCTGTTAAAAAGCGAGACCAGATGCTTTGTCAGAAGAGGATGCAGATGAGCGTCCATCTCGTCAGCGACAAGAAGGGTTCCTTCATCCAGCACCTTTTTTACAACACCGATCAGTTTGAAATAACTGTTGGTGCCATCAGATTCCTCTGCCATGTTCAGCGCGTAGGAAGAAGTATTTCCCTCTGTATCCTGTACCGTGTGAATGGCCTCAATATTGGTAAAGATATCATTACGCTGAGAAGGAGCGGATTCTGCATCACGCATCTGAAGGGATTGTATGCCAAAATCTGCAACACGCAGCATAGAGGCGATCACATGCCGGTAGTCATCCTCTTTGAGTTGTTCTGCTTCAAGGCCGTAGGCGTCTGCAACAGAATGTTTCGTGATGATCTGGCAGGAAGCAAACCATTCCAGAACTGGAATCACTTTGGAATAGCTCCAGTTTGATGCGACAGACAGATAGAGCTTGTTGGCCGAAGTGCGATCCTTGAGAGTGTTTTGTTCATCGACATCAACGGTAAAGCGAAAATCTTTTGTGTCTTTTCGCTCAAAAATGAGTGCCTGCCTGCCATTGGGATAGTAATACAGATATTCTTCGATAACAGCTTTGTCTGTTACAGAAAAGCCATACGCATAGCGGATGCCATTTGTGGTGAAGATGACCTCGAAGCTGCTGGGGCGAGAGGGTGTTTCCCGGTCAAACTTGAAAGGCGAACGATCAATGGTTTTGTGGAGCTGCTGGTTATGCGAAGTCAGCACATAATTTACCATGAACCAAAACGCATTCAAGACATTGGACTTTCCAGAAGCATTGGCGCCGTAAATCACAGCAGACTTCAAATGCTTTTTGTTTCCGTCCACAATCAGGTGCTCTGGATGTTCGTTATCCTTACTGGCAAGCAGGGATAACACGACATTATCTTTGATAGAGAGAAAGTTCTCTACACTAAATTGAATCAGCATAAAACAACCTCCTAAATCCTTGTTATAATATATTATATCCACATTTTTGTGAAAAATCAACGCAAATGAAAAATAAAAATCTGTATAGAGGATTTAAGAGAACAGCCGTGTGGAGAGGATATGCGGGGATTTCTTCTTTCTTAGGAAGAAGCGGCTCTTTGATTTCTTCCTCGGAATTTCCGTTACTGGGCACGTATGCGTGAACAGTAACAGTACTCAATTTTGGGGATTGCCTATAAGCAGGAGAAAACGGTATAATTGAGGAAGGCAGTTGGATATAAGGGGGACAAGTGGTGGAGATGAAAAATATTGTGAAGACGGAAAGAGGGGCGGTTGTCTGGGATATGGGATGATGCGGATGATCGATGTGGTGCATCGCCGTTTACATAAATAGATAGAGGAAATACGATGGAACTGAATTTAAGCGAACCGGGACAGAGCCGGTATCTGAGAGTATATGAATATTACAAAGAATTGATCGTGTCCGGGCAGATGAAGCCGGGAGCGAAGCTGCCGTCGATCCGCAAATGTTCCCTGCAGCTGCAGCTTTCACGGACGACGGTGGAGACGGCGTATATGCTGCTGGCGGCTGATGGCTATATCATTTCGCGTCCGCAGAGCGGGTTTTATGTAACGGATGCGGTGCTGGCGGCTGCAAACCGGGAGGAAATAGAGCACGGTGTGCCGCATCAGGAGGAACGCCCGGAAATCCGGTATGATTTTGCGTCTTCAAATGTGGATCGGGAGAGCTTCCAGTTTGATTTATGGCGGCGCTATGTCAAGAGCGCTCTGCGCCAGGATGAACGGCTGCTTTCTTATGGCGAACCGCAGGGAGAGCGGGAATTCCGGGAGGCGCTCTGTGCGTATCTGGGGCGCCACCGCAATGTGATCTGTACGCCGGACAGTATCGTAGTAGGGGCGGGTGTGCAGAGTCTCTTGCATATTTTGTGCCCGATGCTGCGGGAGCGGGACAGTGCATGGTTTTTTAATCCGTCGTTCCGGCAGGGACGCCAGATTTTTGAGGATTATGGGTTTCGGACCGGAGATATAAGAGAATATTGGGAAAATAATGATAGGAGGATTGAGTCCTCAAAAAAGGATTTGTGTGGAATAGAAAAGCCAGATGTATGTGCAACAGAGATGAAACCAGGGTTATCCGAACAGATGTCAGAGGCGATGAGACATACAGGGAAAAGCGTTTGCTATCTGACCCCATCGCAGATGACAGTCTGGGGCGAGGTCATGCCGGTGGGCGACCGGATGAAGCTTTTAAAGGATGCGGCGCGCGAGGATATGCTGATTATTGAGGACGATTACAACAGTGAGTTCCGCTATTATAACCGCCCGACACCGTCCCTGCAGGGGCTTTCCGGCGGGCGGGGCGTCGTGTATCTGGGGACATTTTCAAGGCTGCTTCTGCCATCGATCCGCATGAGCTACATGGTCCTGCCGCCGGATCTGCTGAAACGGTATCAGGAGCGGGGGCGTTTTTATAACCAGACGGCGTCCAAGGCAGAGCAGATTGCCCTCTGCCAGTTTATCCGGGACGGACATCTGGAAAGCCAGATCCGAAAGTCCAAGAAATTGTACGCGGCAAAGGCAAAGTGTCTGTGTGATGCGGTGCGGCGCATTTTTGGAGAAAAAGCGCGAACGCATCTGGGCGATGCCGGTTTTCTGGTTCTCATGGAGCTTGACAGCCCGCTTACATCGGTGGAAATTGCCGGGCGTGCGGCACAGGCAGGCGTCGCCGTCCGCCCGGTGGAGTCGGTCGGGAGTCTTTTGGAAAAACAGGAGCATCATTTTCAAGAGGGATATCCGAAGCTCCTGTTGTCCTGTGCCTCGATGGGGGCAGAGCGGTATGAGGAGGCGCTGGAGGTGCTGAAAGAGGTAGTGTATAAGAAAGAAAAATAGAAGATAGATATAGAAGTTAAAATGTCCGCATAAACCACAGCCAGTACCCGGAACCATCCGGGCAGTTGTGGGTATGCGGACATTTTATGCGACATTCTTACCCGTTTTTCTCCTCATGCGGAAGCCGGTTCCGGAGCAGCCGCTTTTTTAATTCACTCCAGTGAAATGGAATTAGCGGGTAAATATAACTTTTTCCGGCGATTGTCCGGTTAAAGACAAGGCAGCCGACGGCAATGAGTGTTCCTGCGATGAAGCCCCAGAGATTGAGGAAAAAGGTCAGAATCAGGAGCAAGACGCGCATGAATTTGAGTGCGTAGCCGAGTTCGAAGCTCGTCATCGAGTAGTTGGCGATCGTGACGAACGCCATATAGAGCATCGTCTCGCTGTTGAACCAGCCGGATTTGACCGAGTATTCTCCAAGCACGATACCGGCGATGACACTGAGCGGTGTCGTCAGCATGCTGGGGGTGTTGACTGCCGCGAGCCGCAGACCATCGATGGCAAATTCCAGGATCAGAAGCTGATAGATCAGCGCCACATGGATCTCGTCGGTGACACGGATAAAAGCGAGCCATTCCGGGATCCAGCCGGGATTCTGCATAAAAAGCAGCCACAGCGGTGTCAGAAATAAGGTCAGGAAAAAGATGACCGTCCGCGACAGGCGCAGATAGGTGCCGGTCAGCGGTGGAAAATAGTAGTCGTCGGCTTCCTCGATGATATCGAAAACAGAGGATGGCAGAATCATTGCGGATGGCGAATTGTCCACCAGAATGATGATATTTCCTTCCAGAATCGAGGCAGCGGAGGTATCCGGACGCTCTGAAAAACGAAATTTTGGGAACGGATTGAACCATTTGTGCGGATAAATACATTCGGCAAGGCTTTCCTGGTTCATCGAGAGGGCATCGACATGCACTTTTTGAATCCGGGTGCGGATGCGGTTTAAAAGTTCGGTGTCCACCCGGTTTTCCATGTAGCAGATGGCGATATCGGTGTGCGAACTTTCCCCAATATTCAAGATTTCCATCCGCAGCTTCGGATCGCGGATGCGCCGCCGGATCAGAGCCGTATTGAACACAAGCGTTTCGACAAAACCATCGCGCGAGCCGCGCAATACCTTATCCTTTTCAGGTTCGCTGACTCCGCGGGCGGGATAGGTGCGGCAGTCTATCGTGAGTGCCTGTGCATACCCGTCGATCAGAAGAAAAGGAACACCGGAGAGAAGCTGGATAATCAGCGCGTCCGAATCCGTTTCCAGCCCGATTTCGCCGTAGGCGAGGTAGAGGGCGGCAAAATCGTTTGCATTGTCAGGCATCTGGGCGGTTTCAATGCTGCTCATCGCCTGCAGCACTTTTAAAAGCGTATCGTCCTTGGTAAAACCATCAATACAGTAGAGGCAGGCATCGCGCCCGCCGATCATCAGGTTCCGATCTACGACATCAAAACTGATGTCCGGTCGGAGCTTTTTTTGAAAAAAAGTCCGGTTATTTTCAATGGATGAAGAAATCTGCATCGTGTAAATCTCCTATCAGAGAAGCCAATATCAGTGACCGCGAAGGGACTGGAATGGGACAAAATGTTTACAGATGGAGTATGTGCGAAAAGAATAAAAATATACGAAATGAAGCAAACAGAAAAAAATTCTCAAAATATGTTTTTTTAAAATTCATGGCAAGCGAGGCAATATCAGGGAAAAAGGCGGAAAAAATCGCTGCAAAATGAGACTTAACATGTGCTGAATGGAAAAAGAAATTTGCATGTTAGTTTTAGCAATTAAAAAACCAATGCTTTATTGAGAATAAAATTCAATTAAAAATAGATAAAAATTCTCATTTTTAAACAGATTTAAATAATTGACAGATTTTATTAGATTAGTTTATACTAACCTCCTCGGCCACCTGAGTTAGGGATGCCTAATCCGGTGCGGAGAGTAAGATATTACAAAAGATTATATGGAGGAATATGTATGAAAGGTAAGGGAAGATCCCGGCAGGCAATTCTGGCAGCGGTAACCGTGTTAGCGGCGGCGCAGGCAGGTACTGCTTATGCTTCAACCGGACCGGCATCGGAGTCCGGAGTACAGACCGGCGCCTGGATTCAGGAAGGACAGGACTGGAAATATCAGGGAACGGACGGAACGCTTAAGACTGGATGGGTCAAGACCGAGAGCGGCTGGTATTATCTGGATCCGCAGACCGGACGGATGATGACTGGATGGATCACCGTCGATGGGCGCCGGTACTATATGAACACAACTGCCGATGGCGTGGAAGGACAGATGCGCCGCGGCTGGTGGAAGGACAATGCAGGAAAATGGTATTTCTTCAGCACTGCATCCGATGGAACGGAAGGCATGACCGTGACCGGATGGCAGTGGATTGATGGAAAATGCTATTATTTTGATAACTTGAGTGCAGAAAACTATGGTCAGATGCACACCGAAGGTCGGACGCCGGACGGCTACAGCGTCAATGCGGATGGACAGTGGGTCAATGAAAATGGAGAGGTCCAGACCCGTGCGGATAGAGGTTACGCGAGCAGCCCGGCAGCAGACGGCAACGGAAGCAGCGTATCAGGAGGCGGTTCAGGGAATTCCGGCAGTTCCGGCAGTTCCGGCGGCAGCCATTCGGGGGGCTCTGGAAGCAACAGTAATTCTGGAAATAACAGTAATTCTGGAAATAACGGTAATTCCGGGAATGACGGAAATCAGAATGGCGGAAATGCCGGAGATAACGGAAACACTGAAAATCCAGACAAGCCGCAGATGGTTTCGCTGGTAGATGAGACGAAGACAAAGCTTACCGAAGTAAATTCCCTGGGCTGGTGGCTTCCGATTGCATTTGATGAGGGATACAATGCAGACAATACGGTCGTTAAGGTCGATGGAAAAGATGTAACCAATCTTTTAACTCCGATCACAGATGACGGACGTATGGCAAAACTGGCGCTTCTTGGCACACCGGGCAAAGTAACCGTCAGCAGCAAAGAAGATGGGGCAAAGGAAGAGACGGTGGTTCTGAGCAATGAGAGCCAGGAAGATGCTGTATATGAGGAAAACGACGGCTATCTGCCTGAGAAGATTCTGACGCATGAGTCAGTTGCTTACTGGGACTATTATCTGACCAATTACGATGAAAACGGAAATCCCCGCATTTCTCCGAAAAAGACTACTTATAACTTGAATGAGGAGAAGCAGACTCATCCGAGCTATTCGCCGGATGCGGTTCTTCCAAAAAATGGAAAAGCAGCTGTTACCATTCTGTTTAACTATAATACAGATGAGGAAAAAGAGTGGTTTGACGGCATCCGCAAACTGGAGCTGGTTGAATACGATGAGCAGAAGAACACAATCAATTCAAGCCTCGTATTTGACAGTGAAAAGAATGTGGCGCACGGACAGGGACGCGTTGGACAGCTGACTATCCAGACAGGACAGAGCAATTTCTACAATAATGGACGTTATTATGTGCGGGTTGTATCGTCGGCAGGCGGTTCCGCGCTCGTCCCGATTCATGTCGTCAATGAGACAGTACCGACGCTGGAGCTTAAGGAAACACCGCAGTCCGGTAAGAATCTCCATTTTGCAGTCAGCGATCTGGTATATGCAATTGAGACACCGATCGAGCGTGTGACCCTGGAAGATCCGAACGGAACAGTAAGCGACCTTAAGATGATCGATGACTGGTATCTCTACAGCCAGGATTTATTTGTTCTGTACAATGATAATACAGACCATCTGCCATACAAGGGCAATTACAAGATCACGGTATATGCAAATGGTTTCCGGTCATTCTCCAAGAGCTTCAAGGTGACAACGGGCGCAGAGCCGGTAAAAGAGAAGGAACAGACCAATGGTCAGAAAATGGCGGCATACGGATTCGACGGTATCAGCACCGCATCGACTGGTTCCGGCGGAAGTGGAAGCTCCAGCGGCAGCAGCTCAGGAAGCTCTGCAATCTCTGCAAACCTGATTTTTGATTCAGATCTGCTTGTAAATGCACATCTCCTTGAACAGACCAAGATGGAAAATGATGCGTCCAAGGCAGTGATGGAGTGGTGGTACAATGCGATTCCGGATGCAGTCTTTGATACTGGAGATGATGATTTCTTCAGATGGACAGACTACGTAAATAAGAGCGAGAATCAGAAATACGAAGAGAACAGAATGCTTCCATTTGCAGATTACCGTGAAAATGGAGCACTGGATCCGAACCATCCGGCAACGGCAAAAGAAGTTCTCGAAGATGGTCTGCTCGGCGATATCCAGTACAATGGAAACTTCTCCCGTCAGGATGCACCGGCGATTACAGTTGTACAGAACAAAGAGGGCGAGCCGGTAGTCCTGCAGACAGAGGCTACAGAGTATATCGAGGCGGTTCAGAGTATCGTTGTCAACGGAAACTGGCAGGCACTCAGCAAGGACAAGTATTCCATCGATAAAGAAGCTGGCACCATTACCATAGAGGCGGATGTATTCAAGGCTGGTGAGGAGTATAAGCTGACTGTCGATGCAACGGGATATAAGAGCCAGAGTATCGCATTTACATACGATAAGGTGCTGGAAAACGATTTATCGCTGACCGTTGATTATGCGGATGATAAAGAGGCGTTTGCAGCTGAGAAAAAAGAAGATTCTAATAAGACTTACTATTTTGCAGATGCTGAATTTACCGTTAATGGCAGCAAGGGAGATTTCCTGAAGAACCTGAAATCTGTTACCCTGCTTTCTGACGAGGAAGATGCGGTTGAGAGAAATATCTACACGAAGGGCGTGTCCAGCAGCAACGATGTTTACTATGAAGTATCCGGGGATGGCAAGAAGCTGATTCTCCATCAGGTTCAGCCGGGAACTTATAAACTGACACTTCGTTCGAATTATTACACGGAGGCGCTGAGATGTGAATTTGTGGTTGAGAAGGAAGAGGAAGAAATCCCAGATGAGCAGGAGATTGAGATTGGTGCTTCGGAAATCAGAAAGGCAAATGGATATGGTGAAAAGGGATATGTAATACAGTTTACCTATTCTGATGGAACTGGTATGAAACCTTCTGATTTTGCCTACAAAAAAGCATTAGAAGAATATGTAAAGAGCATCAATTCGGTAGTGGTAGGAACAACTAAGTATTCTCCACAGTCAGGCTGGACATTAGGAGATAATGAATATGCGTCAGATATTTATGATGATGCACATAACAATTACAAAGATAGCCTGCTTGTTTCTGACAGTGCATTTAATACGGATGGGGATACCAAAATTACGATTAATGCAGATGGAGATTATCCAGAAGTAACGATTGTAGTTGATAAAAATGGAAATCTCAAACAGGATGACGAGGAACTTCTTGATGCACCGACGCTGACTGGACCGGAAAAGATTTCCGAAGGAGATAATTTAACTCTGACTGGAAAAGATAATGCGGATGAGCTTGCGAAATACCTGGAAGCAATCAAGGTGATAAAATCAGATGGTGAAGAACTTGAATTTAAAGTTCAGGATAATAAACTGATTATCACAACCAGTGATTTAACCGCAGGACCAGATGGAGGTTCGATTGAGCTTGTAATTGAGGCAAAAGGCTACAAAGAACAGAAAATTACGGTTGAAGTAGAAGACTCATCTGAGGAAGAAACACAGATTGAAGTTTCAGGATTTAGAAAAGCAGAAAAGGCGGGTATGTTTGACTGGGGAGCAGATAAATATATTGCCAGCTTTAAAGGAATTTCGGGAGACGATTTAAAAGCTTACATCGGAGCAATTAATGAAGTTTGGGTAAATGATAAAAAGTATAATAAGGCATATTCAGCTACTTCGGTAGATGATGGCTGTTTTGCAGCGTATTCCAGTGATACCAACATGGTATTCAATTATGATGGCTTGAAGATTTCTTCGAGTGGTTTCAGCACAACCGGAATTACTACCATTGTTATTAAAGCGGAAGATTATGATGATGTAACATTTACAATTGATGAAAACTTTAAACTCATCAAAGTGGAAACCACTCTCATTGCTGACGAAGTCCTCCCAACCGAGAAAGTAGCCACCCCGGAGGAAACACCGGAAGAGCCGAAGACGAATGACGAAAACAAGGCAGATGTACCGGATGGCGATAAGAAGAACGAGACAGACGATGCGAACAAGGCACCGGAAGTAGACGAGGACAAGAAAGAGGATTCGGACGAGTCCAAGGATACTTCGGATGAGAAGAAAGACGAAACTTCAGATAAAGGCGATGCTGACAAGGATGATTCGAAAGATGAATCCGGCGAAACTGGTGACGATTCCAAGAAGGATGAGACCGGTGACGTAAAAGATGATACTTCTGATAAGGAAGAATCCGACGGAGGTAAAGGCGATGCTTCTGAGAAAGAAGAGTCTGTTTCTGAAGAAGAGTAGTTGTATTTAAAGGAGTAAAAATTGAAACAGAAGTGGTGGATTTTATTAACCCTGCTGCTGTGTGGCTGCGGTGCTTCATCGCAGCCGGATCAAACGGGGGCGGTCCAGAATGACCGTCCTCGTTTATCTGCGTCTATGGAAGAGACGGCAGAAAATGTGGCAGCAGTAGAAAAAAACGAAAATTTAGAGAAAAATCCCTCAAATTCGAACCAGAATCCGGGAGAGGGGCAGAATTGGACAGTGTTTGCGATGGATACTGTGATGCAGTTTGACGCCTACGGCGGAAGTGCAAATTTGCAGGAAAAAGTGAAACGGCGGGTGGAAGAGCTGGAAGGGGAGCTTTCGACAACGCAGGAAAACAGCGATATTTTTCATCTGAACCAGGAGAAAACAGCGGAACTTTCAGCGGATACGCGTTATCTGATGCAGGAGGCGCTGGCACTGGGAGCAGAAACAGATGGTGCGCTCGATATTTCGATTTACCCGGTTGTGCAAAGCTGGGGATTTACAACGGGAAATTACCGGGTCCCCAGTGAGAGCGAGCGGGAAAGCCTGCTTAAATCGGTCGATTATCGTCTGGTCGGTTTAGAAGCAGATACGGCGTCGATCGAGCCGGGAATGATGGTGGATCTAGGCGGCGTCGGAAAGGGATTTACCGGAGATGAGGTGGTAAAGACTATGAAGGAGGACGGCGTGACGAGCGCACTGTTCAGTCTTGGAGGCAATATCCAGACGATCGGAACAAAACCGGATGGCGAGAAATGGTATGTCGGCATCAAGGATCCGGAGAGCGACGGCTATCTGGGCGGAGTCAGGGTGCAGGATGAGGCGGTCATTACCTCCGGCGGCTATGAGCGCTATTTCACGGATGATGACGGAACAATTTACTGGCATATCATGGATCCGTCCACTGGGGCGCCGGCGCATAGCGGGCTGATTTCTGTGACAATCATTGGACCGTGCGGACTGCGCTGCGATGGGCTTTCGACCGCCCTGTTTGTCATGGGACGGGGAAAGGCAGCGGCACATTGGGCGGCGCATCAGGACTATGAGGCAGTCCTGGTTGACGAGAGCGGCACGATCTGGCTGACGCCGGGCTTAAAAGACCGATTTATTCCGGTGGATCAGGGGGAGACGCGGGAAATTCGGATATTGTGATTCTGAAACAGATCTAGTATAATGAGCAGCGAAAAGTGCATGCGAGTCAGATTTATAATTTATAACGAAGAGGTCGAAAATACCGTGAATGATAGATTGAAAAAGAAGCTTCTTTGCTTTGAGTGCGCTCTCTCCACATTGGAAGGATACGAGGGATGGATGATAGGCACAACTACACTTCATCTGGACTGGCAGCCCAAACAGGGGGAGAATGAGTTTTGCCATACCAAATTAACTCCAGAAATCATCAAAAAAGGCCGCTCGGCAATCCGGGTCCGCATAGCGGCAGCGGAGGAGGAAAAGGAACGGGAAAATGAGGAGATGGAAGTGCTGCTGGTAAAACCGCGCCAGAGCGTCCTTGTCCCGGAAAAAGAGAAAATGACGCTCATGAAAGCAATTACGGAACTGGGAAGTGAGGATGATGATACGCTGGCATTTAGCCGCAGCCAGATGGAAGAATATCTCCGGGAGGCGGCAGATACCAATCCGATCCATCAGGGAGAAGCGGCAGTTCTGCCGGGGTTTCTTGTTATGAATGCCTGCCTGCTTCGTCTGTGGAAGAAGGGCTGGATGAAGGGACAGACCGCTCTGGAAGTACGTTTTCTTGCCCCACTTCGTCCTGATGAGGAGGTATATCTGTCGGATTCGGGGCAGGAGGGAAGAAACGCGGTGTATCTGAGAACGAAGCAAGAGGGAAAGGAAATTCTTTCGATTACAGAAAAATAGGGATGCCGATGATAAAGTGGGTGCAGAGGAGCTATGGATGCATATGTAAACCATTTATAAAAACAAGGTTGACAATCCTCTGAAATTCCGATATACTCTTTTCTAGCAAGGATTCTCTGTGTGTGATTCATAGGAAAATGCATTACACGGCTTAGAATTTTATCACTGAGGAGGTATATATAATGAGTTCAGAGACAAGTGCAGTGAACGTACACGGCGCATGGAGCGCGAAGCGGCTTACACTTTTGGCGATGATGCTGGCTCTTATCAGTGTGTCTTCGTATATTGCGATTCCGCTTCCGTTTTCGGATGCAAAGATCACAGCGCAGACGATGATTGTCAACCTGATCGGTCTGCTGATTGCACCACAGGATACCATTTTAGTTATGGCGAGCTGGCTGCTGTTAGGCTTATGCGGCGTGCCGGTATTCAGCGGCGGAAGCGCAGGACCGGGAAAACTGCTTGGACCGAGCGGCGGTTACTATATCGGATTTCTGGTTGTTGCGTTCCTGATTTCCCTGTTCTGCCGGAAATGGAAAAATGTTGCATTCCAGACAGCGTTCCTGATTGTAGTTGGTATTCCGGTGATTTACGCATTCGGTGCAGGCTGGATGAAACACGTGACCGGACAGCCGTGGGGTGCAGTTATCGTGCAGTCGATAATTCCGTTTATTCCGCTGGACATCGTTAAGTGTGTGGCAGCGGTAGCACTTGGAAAGGCGCTGAAGCGGACGGGCTTATTTGGAAATTAGATAGAAAATAAAGATGGGATGTGGTAGTGAACAGAATCAGCCTTTTAGTGCAGAAATGCAGCCAGGAGGCATGAGGAGTCCGTTGCCGCATCCCTTTAATTTTAATTAGGACTAGAAGAAAAACAGGAGAAAAGTATGAATCACGTATATATTCTGGGCGGTTTGCGCAGTTACATCGGGGTGAAAGATGGAATGTACCGTCATATCCCGGCGGAAAAGCTGGGGGCGGAGGTGCTGCGGGAGGTGGTTTCGCGATTTGAGCTTCCAACCGATGCGATCGACTATATAATAGGAGGAAATGCGGTCGGGGGAGGCGGCAATATCACGCGTCTGGCGGCACTTTCGGCAGGGTTTCCAGAGCGGATTCCGGCGGTTACTTTGGATCTGCAGTGCGGGTCGGCGCTGGAGGCGATCAGCGCGGCAGCAGCCAAGATTGAGAGCGGGATGGCGGATCTGGTCATTGCCGGGGGAATGGAGAGTTCTTCGGTACAGCCGTACCGCATGATGTCCCCGAACCATCCAGAGTATGACGGTGGAAAGGTGTATACGGTTGCACAGTTTGTGCCGGGAAAGCGCGGCGAGCAGGTTATGTTAGAGGGCGCGGAGGAGACTGCGATCCGGGAAAATGTCTCTAAGGAAGAGATGGACACCTGGGTGCTCCGGAGCCATAAGAGGGCGGCGCAGGCGCGCAAAGAGGGAATATTGGAGGATATAACGGTTTCCATCGACGGCAGCAGCCGGGATGAGGGAATCCGTCCGACAATGAGCCAGCGTCTGATCGACCGCCTGCCGTATCTGCTTCCAAATGGCACGAAAATCACGGCGGCAAATGCGTGCCTGATGCACGATGGTGCGGCATTTGTGGTACTTTGTTCGGAACGGTTTTTGCGGGAACAGGGACGGAAAGCAGAATGCCGTTTCCGGTTTGGTACAGCGATCGGGGATGATCCGATGATGAGCCCAAAATCAGCCGTCAGCGCTGCTAAGGCGATACTTGCAAAAACGGGGCATTCTTATCAGGAGATCGATGCTTTTGAGGTCAATGAAGCGTTTGCCGTTATTGATGTTCTATTTGAACGTGCATTTCCGGGAATTGAAGACCGTTATAATATCTGGGGCGGGGCACTTGCCTATGGGCATCCATATGGAGTCTCCGGCGCAATGATTCTGCTGCATCTGATGAAAGCACTGGAATATAAAAATGGGCATTTGGGAATGTGCTGCGTGGCAGCCGCCGGAGGGATCGGAAGCAGTATTCTGGTGGAGAAAGTAATGAAGTAGATGAAGACAGTGCTTGAATGATATAAAAAGTAAATGTGGTAAATTTAAAAGCTCAAATTGGTAAAAAGTTCTATATAAAAATAAGTAAAAGACAGGAATTAATCATGAAAGAAATACAGACACAACGTATAAATACATATCTGGATGCGCTCCGGGCATACCCGCCAGAGTGGGAAGCCCTGATCACGGAGAAAGAGCGCTATACGTTCGGGGAGCTCATCGAGGCGGCAGAACGTGTAAGGAAACATCCGAAAGAGATAGAAGAAAAACAGGGAAAACGTCACATCCACTGGATCCAGGAACCGACGATCGCGCATCAGCTTATTCAGTTTCTGGCATATGGAGACGGAAATGCGGTTCCGGTGATTGCACCGTCCGATGTAAAAATTTCCGATGAATTGCGTGACGTGACACCTCCGGAAGGGGCATATATGGGTGTGATGACGTCGGGAACCTCCGGTCGTCAGAAAGTATTGTTCCGCTCCTTTGAAAGCTGGCACGATTTTTTTAAGCTTCAGAATAAAATTTTCAAAATGGGAGAGGGAAGCATTACGTTTATGCAGGGGAGCCTGGCGTTTACGGGCAACCTGAACCTTTATATGGCGCAGCTTGCGTCCGGCGGAAGCGTCGTTGCGGCGGATTCCTTTGATCCGCGCCTCTGGAAGCGGATGATCGAGGCAGAACAGGCGACCAGCGTCTATCTGATTCCGGTCAAGCTGCGGGCGCTGCGGCGTATCTATGAGCGGGAACAGGCGGTCAATTACCGGATTATTTCTTTTGTCAGCGGCTCCCAGAGTATGGGCGGTGCGGAGGCAGTGCAGTTTAAAAAGGCATTTCCCGAAGCGGAGATTACATTGTATTATGGCGCCAGCGAGCTGAACTATATTACCTATATCCGTGGAAGTGAGATGAAAGAAGATACGACGCTGGTTGGCCGTGCATTTCCAGAGGTGGATGTCTGGATTGAAAACGATCATTTCCATGTAAAAACGCGGTATGGAATTCTTGGAATTGGAAATGACGCGGTGATTGGGGATTGCGGTCACACAGATGCAGAGGGACTCTTCTATTTTGATGGGCGGGATGATGATATCTGCAACATAAATGGGAGAAAAGTGTCATCCCTCCGGATCGAAGAGGCGGTGCGGACATTTCCGGGAGTGGCAGAGACGGCAGTGAAGGCAGTCCATGAGCATGGGCGCGATTATCTGAAAGTGTGGATTGTGTGGGAGAAAGAAGCTGAAAGGGAAGAAATTGCCGGAAGTGACAGCGGAAAATGTGGTTGTACCAATATGGCAATTCGGGAATTTTTGGCAGAAAGACTGGCAGATTATGAGATTCCACGCGAATTTGTCTTTCTAAAGGAGTTTCCAAAGACTGAAAGCGGAAAGATTCGTAAAAAAGAACTGTGAAAATTGCTTTTTCTTATCAAAAAAGAAAATGGTTTATTGTGCAAAATGACAAAAGGAAGACATAGGGGCAGCTTATGGAGATGCACTGATGGCAGCGATTGGAGTCGGATTCTACCAAGGTTTTTCAGATTTGCGCCAAGTAATCCAAAAGAAATGTATTTATAAGTCGGATTTAGGACAATAAGCGGGAATCCTCGGCAATTCAATTACCGAGATGAAAGCGCAGGAGTGTGCATATCTGCACAATGCAAATAGTATAATAATTCTCATCCTTTGGAAAGGCTTTTTGACTGTAATCATTGATATTACAATTGAAAAGCTTTTTCATTTATAGGTTCCCGATAACGTGTAAAAATGAAATTCAATCAACCGGACAGAATATATGTTCGAAATTCTGCACTTTCCTTGCAATGAAAACTGTGCTATGGTATACTGAAAAGAAGATTTGGAGGCATTTTGAAGCGTTCTTTTTTTAGTTTGAACCAGATCTTGAACCAGTGAGAAAAGAAAGGAATTTACCGTGATTTCGTATGTAAAAGGCATCCTGGCGGAGAAAGCAAAGGACCGTATCGTGGTCGAGTCCGGCATGATGGGGATCGGGATTTTTGTCCCGATGTCGGTGCTGGAAGTTTTACCGCCGCTCGGGGAAGAGGTAAAGATATATACACACCTGCAGGTGCGGGAGGATGATATGAGCCTGTACGGCTTTTTAAGCCGTTCGGATCTGGAGATGTTCCGCCAGCTTCTGGGGGTCAACGGCATTGGTCCGAAGGGGGCACTTGGCATCTTGTCGGCGCTGCGTCCGGAGGATCTGCGTCTTGCGGTTATGACTGGGGATGCGAAGGCGATCTCCCGTGCACCGGGCGTTGGGGCAAAGACGGCACAGCGGATCATTCTCGATTTGAAGGATAAAGTGCAGGCAGAGGATCTGCTGACACCGCTGTTAGATGGCAGTGCGGCGGTTTCGCCGGCTGCGGGAAACGGGCTTTCAGGCAATGCAGTGAAGGAAGCCGTGGAGGCGCTGGTGGCGCTGGGATATACGAATGCCGAGGCGGTGAAGGCGGTCAAGAGCGCCAATGTGACGGAAGAGATGGATTCCGAGGCGGTATTGAAGGCATCGCTGAAATATCTGGCGTTTTTGTAAAACAACCTATGTGTCGGACATTCGAAATTGCAGGATCATAGAAAATAGTGGTGCTTGTGCGTCAGATGAAAATTTGGAATGTGTGGCAGATATGAGAAAATGGAACTGTCATGGCTTAATTGAATGAGAGAGAAAACAGGAAAGACAGGAAACAAGTATGAGCAGAAGGACGATTACAACCGAGGTAACGGAGGAGGATAAGCGGATTGAGGGAAGTCTCCGCCCGCAGACCTTAGACGAATATATCGGTCAGGAGCGGATCAAATCGACGTTAAAGGTATTTATCCATGCGGCGAAATCCCGCGGTGAGGCGCTTGACCATGTTCTTTTCTATGGACCGCCGGGATTGGGAAAGACGACACTTAGCGGCATTATCGCCAATGAGATGGGAACCCGCATGAAGGTTACTTCCGGTCCGGCAATCGAGAAACCAGGGGAGATTGCGGCGATTCTCAACGGGCTCCAGGAGGGAGACGTCCTCTTTGTGGATGAGATTCACCGCTTAAACCGCCAGGTGGAAGAGGTGCTTTATCCGGCGATGGAGGACTATGCGATCGATATCATGTTGGGAAAAGATTCGACGGCGCGCTCGATTCGTCTGGATCTGCCGAAATTTACGCTGGTAGGCGCGACGACACGCGCGGGGCTTCTGACGGCGCCGCTGCGCGACCGCTTTGGCATCGTGCAGAAGATGGATTTTTATACGCCTGAAGAGCTGCAGACGATTGTCCTGCGGACGGCGGGAGTTCTGAATGTGGAGATTGATAAGACGGGCGCCTATGAGATTGCGAGACGTTCGAGAGGAACGCCGCGTCTGGCAAACCGACTGTTAAAACGTGTGAGGGACTTTGCACAGGTCAAGTACAACGGCGTGATTACGAAAGAAGTCGCGGATTTTGCACTGGATATCCTTGATGTGGACAAGCTGGGACTTGACAACAACGACCGTGCGATCTTACATATGATTATCGACAAGTTTTCCGGCGGTCCGGTCGGACTGGAGACGCTGGCGGCAGCGCTGGGCGAGGATGCTGGGACACTGGAAGATGTGTATGAACCGTATCTTCTGATGAACGGTCTGCTCAACCGGACTCCGCGCGGGCGGATGGCGACCGAAGCAGCGTATCGGCATCTCGGGTATGCCTGGAATCAAGCAAAAAACGGTATTTCTGAGATTTGATATTTGATTGATTTGAAGGTGGTATTTCTGTGTGGGTGACGTGACAACGTCGAACCATATTTATTATAGATAGAAAGAAGAGAATGCGATGGCAAAACAGTATATAGATGTATTAATTGATGGAAAAGTGTATAGCCTGGGCGGCAGTGAGACGGAAGGATATGTACAGCAGATTGCCACGTATCTGAATGGGAAGATTTTCCAGCTCAAGGCGCAGCCGGGATTTTTGAAAATGCCGGAAGACTACCAGAGTATTATGACTTATCTGAATCTGGCGGATGATTATTTTAAAGAAAAAGAGAGTGCGAAGGCACTTGCATCCGACAAAGAGAGCATGGAAAAAGAGACATATCGTCTGAAACATGAGATGGTCAGTACCCAGATGAAGCTCGAGAGTCTCCGCAATGAGCGCACCGTCAGCGAGGAAGAACTGGAGACGGCAAAAAAGGCGGCAAAAGAGGCAGCTGAGCAGGCGGAAGCTGCTAAAAATGAGGTACAGGCACAGATCGAGCGTGTGAAAAAAGAAACGCAGGAGCAGATCGAGGCTGTGAAGAAAACAGCACAGGAACAGGTTGAGTCTGCAAGAAAA
>ERZ809074.1553-NODE-1553-length-29251-cov-18.840834_pt1 | contig 29251 bp, 26 predicted proteins | sample MGYA00520795_ERZ809074 | MGnify/ENA primary metagenome ERZ809074 (study PRJEB31570, sample SAMEA3212989) | Homo sapiens | biome: human-gut; feature: human gut; material: fecal | place: Sweden | collected 2011 ...
CTTCGGGTATGAACCGAATGCTCTAGCCAACTGAGCTATACCGCCATATTTATTTCGTGCACTTGAACAGTGCTTTATTATTATATCCAACCAGACCCATTTTGTCAACATCTTTTTTCAAAAAAATTCACTTTTTTCGTTCCACACAAAAACACCCCCGCCGATGCATTGCTGCACACAGGCGGGGGTGTTTTCAACCGTCAGAGAAAACTCTGTGGAAAATTATTTCTTATTGGTCGGCACCATAACCTCCAGGCCGCCCATGTAGGGCTGCAGGACCTTGGGGATGGTAACGCTGCCGTCGGCCTGCAGGTGGTTCTCCAGGAATGCGATCAGCATACGCGGAGGTGCCACGCAGGTGTTGTTCAGGGTGTGGGCCAGATAGCTCTTGCCGTCCTCGCCCTTGATGCGGATGTGCAGGCGGCGTGCCTGTGCATCACCCAGGTTGGAGCAGGAGCAGACCTCGAAATACTTCTGCTGGCGGGGGCTCCATGCCTCGATGTCGCAGCTCTTGACTTTCAGGTCAGCCAGGTCGCCGGAGCAGCAGTTGAGCTGACGCACCGGGATCTCCATGCTGCGGAACAGCTCCACAGACATCTGCCACAGCTTCTCGTACCAGTCGGCGCTCTCCTCGGGGCGGCAGACGACGATCATCTCCTGCTTCTCGAACTGGTGGATGCGGTAGATGCCGCGCTCCTCGATGCCGTGTGCGCCCTTCTCTTTGCGGAAGCAGGGGCTGTAGGAGGTCAGGGTCAGGGGCAGAGTAGCCTCGTCCAGGGTCTGGTCGATGAAGCGGCCGATCATGGTGTGCTCACTGGTACCGATCAGGTACAGATCCTCGCCCTCGATCTTGTACATCATGGCATCCATTTCGGGGAAGGACATCACGCCCTGCACCACGTTGCCGTGCATCATAAAGGGAGGAATGACATAGGTGAAGCCCTTGTCGATCATAAAGTCGCGGGCATAAGCCAGCACAGCCTCATGCAGGCGGGCAATGTTGCCCAGCAGGTAGTAGAAACCATTGCCGGCAACGCGGCCAGCAGCGTCCATATCGATGCCGTCAAAGCTCTCCATGATCTCGGTGTGGTACGGGATGGGGAAATCGGGCACGACCGGCTCACCGAAGCGCTGTGCTTCCACGTTGTAGGTGTCGTCCGGGCCGATGGGCACGCTGGGGTCGATCATCTGGGGGATGGTGTACATGATCTCCTGGATGCGGGCGGCAAGCTTGCCCTCCTCAGCCTCCAGCTCGGCCATCTTGTCGGCATCCGCCTTGACGGCGGCGTTGTTGGCGTCGATCTGGGCCTGCAGCTCGGCTTTCTTGGCCTCGTCGGTGCACTTCTTCAGCTGGCCAAACAGCGGGCCGTTGGCCTTGCTGAGCTTGTTGCGGGCGGCCTTGAGAGACTCGACCTCTTTCAGGCACTCGCGGTACTTGGCATCTTTCTCGATGACTTCATCCACGAGCGGCAGCTTTGCGTCTTGGAATTTCTTCTTGATGTTTTCCTTGACCGCATCCGGGTTGTCACGGACAAATTTGATATCAAGCATGATTTACTCTCCTTACTCTATTTCGGTTCACACCGGAGAGGTTCTTCCCTCCCCTGTGCCGTTCAAAGGCGGGTGCCCGCCTTGGATCGCATTTTACGTCTGGTACTGGCCCAGCAGGTTGGCAAAGGCCTTGAGCTGCTCATCCGAGTAAAAATGGACGGTCAGCTTGCCCTTGCCATCGTGGTAGGCCACACGCACCTCGTTGCCGAGGGCCTGCTTCAGGCTCTCTTCCACCTCCACCGGGAGGGTGCTTTGAGGCGTGGGCGGCGTCAGCTTCCGCGCGGGCTGTTTGGCCAGCTTTTTGCAGAGCGCTTCCGCCTGCCGGACATTGAGCTGGTTGTCCGCGATGATCTGCGCGGCCTGCTCCTGCAGCTCCGGCGTAGGCAGACTCAGGATGACTTTTGCGTGGCCGATGTTGATAAAACCGCTTTTCAGCAGCTCCAGCACATTTTCCGGCAGGTTCAGCAGCCGCAGGCTGTTGGCCAGAGCGCTCCGGCTCTTGCCCAGCTTCTGGGCCGCCTGCTCCTGGGTCAGGTTGCAGCGGGTCATCAGCTCACGGATGCCTGCCGCTTCTTCCACCGGGTCCAGGTCCTCGCGCTGGAGGTTTTCCACCAGCGCCAGCTCCATTGCCTGCTCGTCGGTAACGTCTTTCACGATGACCGGCACCTCGGTCAGGCCCGCCATCCGGCTGGCCCGCCAGCGGCGCTCACCGGCCACGATGAGATACCGCCCCACCCCGTGGGGACGCACCGCGATGGGCTGCAGCAGCCCGTGCTCCGCGATGCTGGCGGCAAGCTCTCCCAGTGTGTTATGATCAAAGGTCTTGCGCGGCTGGTCCGGGTCTGGCTCGATCTCCCGCAGGGGCAGCGTTTCGATCCGGGTGTCAGCCTCAAAGCTGGGGGCGGCGTCCTCAAACAGACTTTCCAGCCCCCGGCCAAGGCCTCCTCTTCCTTTTGCCATGAATCTCTCTTCCCCCTGTGTTTATACTTCTTCCAGCGCGTTTTTGGGCGGCTCCTGCTCCTCGGCCGCCTTGCGGCGGCGCTTGGGTGCCGCGTCATGCGGGCGGTTGTTCTTGACGAACTCAATGGCGAGGTCCATATAAGCCTCGCTGCCTCTGCCCTTTGGCTCATAGAAATTGATGGGCTGGCCATAGCTGGGCGCTTCCGAGATCCGGACGGTGCGCGGGATGGTGGTCTTGTAAACTTTGTGGCCAAAGTATTTTTTGACCTGGTCCACCACCTGCATGGTCAGGTTGAGCCGCTCCGAGAACATGGTGAAGACCACGCCCTCGATATCCAGATACGGGTTATACTTTTTGCGGATGGTTTTCAGGGTGCTGATGAGCTCCGACAGGCCCTCCAGCGCATAATACTCGCACTGGATGGGGATCAGCACGCTGTCGCAGGCACACAGGCCGTTGAGCGTGAGCAGGTCGAGGCTGGGCGGGCAGTCAATGAAGATAAAGTCGTAATCCTGCTGCACTTTCGCCAGCGCCTTGCGCAGGCGGCTCTCTCGGCCGGGCAGGTCGATCATTTCCAGGCCAGCGCCCGCCAGACGGGTGTTGGAGCCGATGACATCGGTGCGGAACTCGGTTTTGCGGATGACGTCTTTGGGCTCCGCCTCCCCGATGAGCATTTCATAAGTACCCAGCTCGACACTCCGTTTGGGGATGCCGTAGCCCGTGGTGGTATTGCCCTGTGGGTCCAGATCGACGATCAGCACTTTTTTCCCCAGTGCTGCCACGCAGGACGAAAGGTTGACGGCCGTCGTTGTCTTGCCGACGCCGCCTTTCTGGTTTGCAACTGCAACGATTTTTGCCACGCGCTTTTGATTCCTCCCGGGAAAAAAATTTGTTCCACATGGAACATTACGAGGCCGGAACCCGCCGTTTTCCCCGCAGCAGGCCCCCTATACAGCTTAGTATAGCACATCAGCGCCGCTTTTTGAACCGCTTTCGGCTGAAAAAAGCAGAAAAAACGTGTAAATTCTCCTTATTTCTGTGCTGCCGCAGTCGGAATGCGCACCGTATACTCAATATAGCCATCCCGTTCTTCCCGGTGAGAGGTAGCCGGAACCCCGTTATCTGTCATCAAACGGATGGCGTGGTCGATGGTGTTGACGAAGATCCGCACGTCTTTCACCATGGAGACGCGGTGCTTTCCCGGTGTCTCGTTGAGGAGCTGGTCAATGTAAAGGTCGGTGGCGCGGGCGTTCATTTTCCGCTTGGCGATCATGATAAGCGCCTCACTCCGGCGGTTCTCGGGCAGGCGGAGCACCGCCCGGGCGTGGCGTTCCGTCAAGCCGTTGTCCAGCACAAATTGCCGCTGGTCGGCCGTCAATTGCAGCAGCCGCAGCTTGTTGGCGAGGGTGGGCTGTGCCATGCCCAGCCGCTTGGCCGCTTCGGCCTGGGTGCAGTCCCACAGCACCATCACGTCCCGCAGGCCCTGCGCCTGCTCAAAGGGGTTCAGGTTTTCCCGCTGCAGGTTTTCCAAAAGGCCCAGGGCAGCGGTCCGCTCGTCGCTGTAATTGCAGAGGATGGCCGGGATGGTCTGCATCTTTGCCAGCTTGCAGGCACGGAGCCGCCGCTCCCCCGCCACCAGCTCATAGCTGCCATCGGCTGTTTTCCGTACTGAGATGGGCTGGAGCAGGCCGTTTTCCCGGATGCTCTGGGCAAGCCCGGCCAGCTCCTGCTCATCAAAGCTGGTGCGGGCCTGAAATGGCGAGGGCCGGATGGCGTCGATGGGCAGTGCGTGGATTTTTCCCGCTGATTTTTTCCGTTCAAACATAATTCTTCCCCTTTCGCAGTGATTGCAGGTTTGTTTTCCACCCTTTCCCGGGAAAACGTGGAAAACACAGGCGTTCTGCACTCAGTGTAACAGAAAAAGCAACGCCCTGCCAGAAGTTTCGTTCGGCAGGGCGTTGCATATTTTGTTCAGTTCTGCGTTATTTCAGCGGACTTTTTGCGATCTTTCCGCCGTTTCTGGGGTAGGCTGTCGGAGTTTGCGAAATCTTTTTGCAGAGGATGAGAGTGCGGGTATCGCCCCCCGGCAGGTGCAGGGTGCGGGTCTCTTTGTACTCGCCGCCCAGCTTTTTGATGGCTCCCCGGGCGGCCGCCAGCTCTTCCTCTCCGGAAGCGCCTTTCATGGCCAAAAAGCTGCCGCCCACTTTTACCAGCGGCAGGCAGTACTCCGCCAGCATCGGCAGGGCTGCCACGGCACGGGCAGAGGCCAGATCAAACTGCTCCCGCCACACCTTGCGGGCGGCTTCCTCAGCGCGCTCCTTGGCAAACTCCACGCCCGTGAGACCCAGCTGGGCGCAGGCATACTTCAAAAACTCCACCCGCTTGCCCGTGGGCTCCATCAGGGTAAGCTCCAGCTCCGGCTTGTAGATTTTTGTCACAATGCCGGGGAAACCGGCACCGGCACCCACATCCACCATCTTCCCTGCCACTTCCGGCTGGGAGGCAAAGAGCAGGCTGTCCAGGAAATGCTTATCCTCAATGCCCTCCGGGTCAGTGATGGCAGTCAGGTTGACTTTCTGGTTGTAGTCCACCAGGATCCGCGCAAAGGCGTCCAGCTGGTCCAGCTGGGTGCCCGTCAGGGCGATGTTCCACATGGAACATTTTTGTTCCAGTCTCGCTTTGTCGATCATAACTTTATTCTCCCGTTAATTCCACAAAAATCGGCTCGTGATGTACCGCAGGCAGAAACTTTTCAAAAATATCTTTCGTGTACAGTTTCAGCGAGGACGTATTGATGCAGGGGTGGCACCCGATGAACTCCCCTGCTTTCACATCCTTGTCCAGCAGCAGCTGCACATGGTTCTCCGGGTCGTTCATCAGGCCCATGATGGAGGAAGAGCCCGGCGTGCAGTCCAGATACTGCTCCATATCCTCCGGGGACGCAAAGCTCAGCCGCGCGATGCCCAGCTGATGAGAGAGCTCTTTCGTCTTGAACGGCTTGTTTCCCGGCATCATCAGCAGATAGAAGTTCGTCTTCTGGCGGTTGCAGAGGAATAAGTTTTTGCAGACCGCCGCGTTCAGGCAGGCATCAATGACATGGCAATCCTCCATGGTATCGGCTTTCATCCATGCATGGTCGGTGCGCCAGTAATGGATGCCCAGCTTGTCCAGAAAATCATAGGTGCGGACTTCTTTTTCCAACCGTCCGGTGCAGTCCGCGGGGCGGCCCTCATACAGTACCAGTTGTTCCATGGTTCCTCCCTCTTTTCAGCAAGTCTTGGTTCCCCCTCTGGGGGAGCTGGCACGTCAGCGACTGAGAGGGCGCGCCGCCAGTGCAATGCTCAGTTGTGCCACATCCGAGGGCGACACGCCCGGGATGCGCCCCGCCTGCCCCAGATTCTTGGGGCGGATGCGGGAAAGCTTTTCGCGGGCTTCCAGCGTCAGGCCCGTCAGATTCTCGTAGCAGAAATCCTCCGGGATGAGCGTCTTCTCGTGCCGCGCCACGTCCCGGATCATCCGGTCCTGCCGCGCGATATAACCCGCGTATTTGATCTCCGTTTCCAGCCGCTCGGCCAGCATGGGGGTGATCCCCTCTCCCCAGCCGATGAGCTTTGCCACCAGCAGGTACGAAATTTCCGGGCGGCGGAGCAGCTCTTCGGCAATGCCGCCCTCGGCGGCCGGGGCAAGCCCGGCTTCCTCCATAGCGGCCCGGAGCTCTGCCGTGCGGAGGTGCGTCTCATGCAGGCGGCGGCGCTCGGCTTCCAGAATGTTCTGGGTGTGCTGGTACTTTGCCCAGCGATCATCCTGCACCAGGCCGTATTCCCGGCCGATGGGGGTCAGGCGCTGGTCAGCGTTGTCCTGCCGCAGGGTCAGGCGGTACTCGCTCCGGCTGGTCATCATCCGGTAGGGGTCCATGACGCCCTTGGTGACCAGATCATCCACCAGCGTGCCGAGGTAGCTGGTGTGCCGGGGCAGGATGAGCTGTTCCTTCCCCAGGGCGTTACGGGCGGCGTTCAGGCCTGCCAGCAGGCCCTGCGCGGCCGCTTCCTCGTAGCCGGAGGTGCCGTTGAACTGCCCGGCACCGTACAGGCCCCGGACATGCTTGCTTTCCAGTGTGGCTTCCAGGCTGGTGGGGTCTACACAGTCGTACTCGATGGCGTAGGCCGGGCGCATGATCTCAATGTGCTCAAAGCCCTTGATGCTGCGGTAAAACGCGTTCTGCACATCTTCCGGCAGGCTGCTGGAAGCGCCCTGCAAATACATTTCCTCGGTGTTCTCCCCGCAGGGCTCCACAAAGATGGGGTGGCGCTCCTTGCCCGCAAACCGCACCACCTTATCCTCAATGGAGGGACAGTACCGGGGGCCGACGCCCTCGATCATGCCGCCATAAAGGGGGCTGCGCTGGATGTTATCCAGAATGATCTTGTGGGTGGTGGGGTTGGTGTAGGCGATCCAGCACTCCACTTTATTGTGCATGGGCATGTCTGTCAGGAAACTGAACGGCTGCAGCTCGCTGTCCGGGTCGCCGGGCTGGCACTCCAGCTGGGAGAAATCAATGCTCCGCCGGTGGACACGGGCCGGGGTGCCGGTCTTGAACCGCCGCAAGGGCAGGCCCGCCGCTTTCAGGCTCTCCGTCAGGGCGTTGGCCGCGTGCATTCCGTCCGGGCCGGACGCATACCACGCATCCCCGACAAAAATTTTGCCGCCCAGGTTGGTGCCCGTGGCAATGACAACACACTTGGCCCCATATTCTCCGTTGAGCTGGGTCACCACGCCCTTGACTCTCCCCTGCTCCACCTCGATGGAAACGACTTCCGCCTGATGGATGGCAAGGCCGGGCGTCAGCTCCAGCGCGTGCTTCATATATTCGTGGTATCGCTTGCGGTCGGTCTGGACGCGCAGGGCGTGGACGGCAGGGCCCTTGCCCTTGTTCAGCATCCGGCTCTGCAGATAAGTAGCATCCGCCGCCAGGCCCATCACACCGCCAAGAGCGTCCAATTCACGCACCAACGTACCTTTTGCAGTTCCACCGATGCTGGGGTTGCAGGGCATATTGCCGATGGCATCCAGACTCATGGTAAAGACTGCCGTCTTTGCCCCCAGCGTGGCGGCGGCGTGGGCTGCCTCAATGCCGGCATGGCCCGCACCAATGACGATGACGTCATAATCTCCTAAATGGTTCATTTGAAACTTTCCCTTAAAACCAATAAACTTCCCCTCTTTGCCAAAGGCTCCCCTGTCAGGGGAGCTGCCGCTGAAAACGGCTGAGAGGTTTTACTTTCCCACACAAAAACGTTCAAATACTTCGTTGATGACCGCTTCCGATGCATTTTCACCGGTCAGCTCACAGAGGGCGTCCAGCGCGTCGTCCACACAGACGGAAACGGCATCCAGCCCGAAACCTCCCTCCACGGCGTCCAGCGCCCCGGCCACGGCGTCCCGGGCACGGGTGGCGGCGGCCAACTGCCGCTGGCCGGAAAGGCTGGCGGCGTGCGGGTCGATCTGGTTGGTGCCCAGCAGACGGGCCACTGCCGCCGCGATGACTTTCCGGCTCCCCTCTTCCTGGCAGCAGACCGGAATCACCATGGCAAAATCGCCCGCGATGATTTCCGCATCAAACCGGGTCGGCTTGTCCTCCTTGTTGACGAGGGCAATGGCCGGGCGGCCCGCACAGTGCTGGGCCAGGGCCAGGTCTTCCCGGGTCAGAGGTTCTGAGCCATCAAAGACAGCCAGGATCAGCCCGGCCTCGTCCAGCTTCTTCCAGCTGCGGCGGATGCCCTCGGCCTCAATGGCGTCATCGGTCTGGCGCAGGCCTGCGGTGTCAAACAGGTTGAGCCGGATATCCCCCAGCTGCACGGCCTGCTCCACCACGTCGCGGGTAGTGCCCGCCACCGGGGTGACAATGGCCCGGTCAAACCCGGCCAGCAGGTTGAGCAGCGTGGATTTGCCCGCATTGGGCCGCCCCACAATGGCACAGTCCACGCCCTCCCGGAGCACGGCCCCGGCATCGTAATTTTTTATCAGGCCGTCCAGCTCCTGCTGTACCTGCCCCAGCACCGTGTGCAGGTGGGCGTCGTCCAGCTCGGGGACATCCTCTTCCGGGAAATCCACCCAGGCAGCCAGATGGGCCTGCAGGCCGGTCAGGGCCTCTTTTTCGGCGCCGATCTTTTTCGCCAGCGCGCCGGAGAGGGACGCGTTGGCCAGCGCCGCTCCCTGTTTGCCGTCTGCCGAAATCATGTCCATGACGGCTTCCGCCTGGGTCAGGCTCATTTTGCCGTTGAGGAACGCGCGGCGGGTATACTCGCCGGGAGCTGCCGGGGCAGCCCCTGCCGCGATGCAGGCTTCCACCAGCCGCCGGGCCACCGCACTGCCGCCGTGGCAGGAAAGCTCCACCACGTCCTCCCCGGTGTAGCTGTGGGGTTCCCGGAAAAACAGGGCCACGCCCTCGTCAAAGGCGTCGTCCCCCTCCACAAAGGAGCCAAACAGGGCCGTGTAGCCTTTGGCCTCCTCCACGTTCTTGTTCGGGTTGGCCGGGTGGAACACCCGCGCGGCCACGGCATAGCTTTCCGGCCCGGACAGCCGCACCACCGCGATGCCGCCCGCCCCCGGTGCCGTGGCAATGGCGGCAATGGTCGTATTCTGCATGAGGTTCCCTCCCGCTCCAAAATTTCAATTACAGTATATTGTACCACGAACCACCGGAAAAAGAAATATAAGGGCGCAAAAAAGCACAGCGCCTGCGGGAGTTTTCCCTGCGCTGTGCTCATTCTTCGGTGTCGCGCCGCAGCTGTTCGTAATGTCTGCTTTTGTCCAGATACATCCGCTGCTCCGCCTTTTTGACGAGAGCGTCAATGTCAATGCCGCCCGCGCTGTGGGAGGCAGTGCCCACGGCCACGGAATAGCCTGCCTCCTCCACCTGCCGGACAAACTGCTCCATGTTTTCGTTCAGCTCCGTGCTGGTGCTGTCCAGCGCAAAGGCCACAAACTCATCTCCGCCAATGCGGTAGCTGTCCTCTTCCCCAAAGATCTCCCGCAGGATGCAGGCCACGGTGCGGAGCATCTTGTCTCCCTCCTCGTGGCCGTAGGTGTTGTTCAGCTCATGGAGGCCGTTGACGTCGATGTAAACACAGGTGAGGCTGTTGCTGCACCGGAGCGGGTAATCCCGCAGGCGGTTCTCGTAGGCATTGCGGTTGTGCAGCCGGGTGTTGAGGTCGCTTTCCGCCACGGTCGTCAGCTTGCTGCTGGTGATAAAGTTGCCGTACATCATGCTCATGACAAAGGTGGACACAATGCAGGAGATGGCCCCGAACACCAACGCGTTGCAGACATCCATGGGGATGACCCGCCAGTCCTTGAAGCGGGTGACGCAGACCAGAAAAATGCCGTCGAACAGCAACACATTGGCAATGTGCAGGATGGGCCGCATCATAAACAACATCGGCACACAGAGCAGAAACGCAAAAAACGCGGTAGCGCGCTGATCCGGGGTCTGCACCGTGCCCAGGAAAATACCCAGGCCATAGACCATGGCTCCAAAGGCGTAGATCTCCCAGTTTAAAAACAGACCCAGCTTTTGCGGGAGCATCTGCTCCACGGCCAGCAGTCCCAGGCTGACAATGAGGGCCACTGCAAAAACCGGGATATGGTCATACAGCAGCGGCACCATGCAGGAACCAAGGGTCAGCGCCACAAAAAAAGCACAAGCCGTGCCCAGAAATGCGGTCAACCGACGTCGGTTGGCGATCTGCACATCCATCTGACAGCGTGCAAAATCTTCTGGCTCTGCCCCGGCATACAACAGCAGCTTTTTCAGTTTTTCCATCATCGGGGTCTCCTCTCCGGCCAAGCCTGCTGTTTTGCATCGGACTCATCCACATTTAATCTTATTATACAATATTTCGTTCCAAAAAGATATAATTTTACGCAAGTTTACCCCCCCCCCACCAAAATTTCCACATTATGGAGAATATCAGCCGAGGTTTTTAGCCATCTTTGCACAAAAAAGACGTGCAGCCATCATAGCTGCACGTCCTTTCGCTTATTTTAAGGGGTCAATTGCCGGGGAACCAGGCATCAGAACGCGGCAATGTCTGCCGTGGTGATGGCCTTGCCGGGCAGGGTGCGGCTGTCGGCGTTCTCATTGAGTGCCAGCTTGCCCTCACGCAGCAAGCGGACAGCCTTTTCGTGGTCGGCAGCTTTCCAGTTGTTGCCCACGATCTTCCAGTTATTGTCCACATGGGGTTCGATGGCGCCGCCCTTGACGGTGCGGATGTACTCGCCCAGCAGCTCGCGGACACCGCCCACATCGCCACGGACGTCGATCTCCAGCAGCTTGGGCAGCTCATCGCCCTCGGCGAAGATATCCGCATAGGCCAGCAGCTGGGTGGTAGCGCGGTAGTTGTTCACGGCCACCACAAAGCTATCGGTATCCTGCACGGCCTTGCCGTTCATCCAGGTCAGGTTCCGGATGCGGTTGCCCGGCTCCTTGGAGATATCCAGATCATACTTGACGCCTGCAAAGGCATCGTACAGGTAGTAGCGGACGGAGGAATCAAAGGCGATGGTGACATCCTGCGGCTCCCAGGTCTTGAAGAACGCAGCCGACCACTCCATGAACTTGCGCAGCTGCAGGCCGTTCATCTGCAGCTTGTACAGAGTGTTCTGGTAGGTGTAGATGCTGGCCATATCGCACTTGCGGATGGTGCCCTCTTTCATCTGGGAGGTCATGGAGGTCAGAGCCGTTGCAGAGACCTGTGCACCGGTATAGTACATCTGCACTTCGTTGATGAAGTCCAGCAGAGCGGTATCCTGGATCATGGCCTGCGGCAGGCAGTCGATCTCATTGGCCGGGGCCAGGTCGCCGCCGCGCAGCTCACCGATGGGCGTCACGGCGTCTTCCTTGGCGCGGGCGTCGTACTCGGCCAGCAGAGCGGTAAGCTCGGGGTCCGGCACGTAATCCTTGATCAGCAGGTTCTCGGAGGTGCGGTTCTTCACTTTCCACTTGCCGTCCAGGCCGCGCTGCAGGTAGAGGTGGATCTCAGACACGGTAGCGCCCGCGTTCTTGTTCTCCACCACCAGCACGTTGTTGATCATCTGGTTGGGGATGCTCTTGTGGCCGTGGGCTGCCACGATAACATCGAACTCCGGGCAGGCATTGGCCAGGTCGGTAACACCGGAGCCATAAACACCATACTCGTTCTCCACGTCCATGTGCATAACGCCAATGATGACATCCACCTGGCCCTTGATCTGGTCGATGATCTTCCGGCTCTCGTCCACCGGGTTGGTGACGGTCCAGCCCTCAAGGTTCTTGGCGTCCCAGCGGGTGATGTTGGGGGTGACCATGCCGATGACGCCGATCTTGACACCGCCCTTGTGGATGATGGTATAGCCGTCGGCCAGAGGCTTGCCCTCCGGGCTGTAGACGTTGCCCGTCAGCACCTTGGCTTTCTGCTGGGAGAGCACTTTTTCCAGCGTGGCCATGCCATAGTTGTACTCATGGTTGCCGGTGACATAGACATCGTAGCCGATGGCGTTCTGGGCCGCGATCATCGGGTGGATCTCGTCATTGAGGAACAGTTCTGCCGAGTTTGCCTGGATGGTATCGCCCGCGTCCACCACCAGCGTGGTCTTGGTGCGGGCTTCCCGGATCGCAGTGGCCTGCTGGGCCACGCTGCCGGAAGCGTCTTCCTTGTTGGCGGCGTAATCCCAGGGGTCAAACTTGCCGTGGGTATCGCTGGTAGCAAGGATCTGCAGGTCCATGCTCCACAGGTTTTTGATGTCACAGGCAGCAGCCGAGGGGGCCAGACCGCTCACGGCAGCAGCCGTAGCCGATGCACCGGCCACGCGCAGGAAATTGCGGCGGGAAATCTTATTCTCTTGCATAATATCCTCTCTTTTCTGCTTTGGGGCTCAAATTTCCAAAGCGCTCCGTGCTCCTAGTATAAAGCTTTAGTCTGACTCTTTACAATGGACAACCTGGAGAAAAATCTCCCGCAAATTTAGACAAGTTTCCCAAGCATCCAAAAGAGCCCCTTTCCCGGCCGGGAAAGGGGCTCTCAAGATCCAAATTACAGCTCGATCTTGCCGAAGCTCAGATCAGCAAAATCATCCACGCGCTCGGTGCGCTTGGGTGCCACAGGGGCGGCACTCTCCGCGTCACGGGGTGCATAGGTGCGCTCCGGCACGCTGGAGCCGCGGGGACCACGGCTGCCGCTGCGGCCTCCGCGATAACCGCCGGAACGGCCACCGCGCTCATTGCGGTCACCACCACGGTAGCCGCCGCGATTGCCGCCCGGACGACGGCCATTGGGACGGCCGCCACGGCCGCGGCGCTCGCCGTAGGTGTTCTCGGTCTGTGCGTCGGGAGCAGTAGAGTAGATAACCACACGGCGGTCACGGCCCTCGCCCTTGCTCTCGCTGCGGACACCCTCCATCTTGCCGATGGCAGAGTGGATAATGCGGCGCTCATAGGGGTTCATGGGCTCCATGGCAAAGCTGCGGCCGGTCTTGCGGACCTTGGCACCAATGCGCTGTGCCAGAGCGGTCAGGTCGCTCTCGCGCTTATCACGGTAGCCGGCCACATCCAGGCCCAGCTTGATGTAATCGCCCTCCAGGCGGTTGGCCACCAGGCTTGCCAGATAGGACAGGCTCTCCATGGTCTCGCCGCGGCGGCCGATCAGAGCACCCAGCTTCTCGCCATCCAGACGGATGATGGTAGCCTCGCCTTTCTGCACGGCGCTGAATGTCACGTTCTCCACGCCCATCCGCGCGATGACCTCACGCAGATAGTCCACAGCGGCCTTGACCTTGTTGTTCTCTTCGATATGGATGGGCACTTCCACCTCTTCGCCCTCAGCAGGGGCAGCCTCTGCCGCCGCCTCTTCCACGGGCTGCGCGGCGGGAGCTTCTTCTGCTGCAGGGGCGGCGGGAGCTTCCTCCACAGGGGTCTTCTCCTCTGCCTTGGGCTCCTCGGCCACGGGAGCCGGAGCAGCCTTTTCTTCCACCACGGGTGCCGCGGGAACGGGGTCTGCCTCCTCCACGGTCACGCGGACCTTGGCGGGGGTCAGCTTCAGGCCCAGAAAGCCCGTCTTCTGGGGCATTTCCAGCACTTCATAGCTCACGTTGATATCGTCGGCCTGCACGCCCAGCTTGGCACAGGCGTTGGCGCGGGCTTCGTCAACCGTCTTGCCGGTTGCTTCCTGAGTACGGATCATAATACGGTCAGTCCTCCTTTTTGTTTTCCAGCTCGCTCAGCGGGACCGTGCGCTCGTCCTTGTACTTTTCCTCGTCCAGCTGGCGGGCATACTCCAGGCGGCGCTTGTTCATCTCACTGGCGGAGACATTCTTTTCCACGATCTCACCGGTCTTTTCGTCCTTGACCTTGAGGGTAGTGCTCTTCACACCGCGCTTCTGCTCCTTGCGGTGGGCGGCGATCTCAGCCATGACCTCTTCCTTGACCTTTTCGGGGTCGTAGATCTTGCGCATGACCTGGGTCTGCACGGTCATGATGACGTTAGAAATGACGTAGTACAGAGAGAACGCGCAGGGCACGGTAAAGCAGAAGAACAGGTACATCAGGGGCATCATATACATGGTCGCTTTCATGCTGCCCTGCATCTGCTGGCCGGAGGCTTTCATGCTGATGTGGGTGGAAATGAACATGGTAACGATGGCCAGGATGGGGAGGATCAGCAGGGGCAGGTTATCGGCCGAGAGGTTATACTGAGGCACACGGGTCAGGTCGATGCCAAAGAAATCCATGTGCTGGCCAAACTCGGTGATGGTGCTGACCTGGTCGGCGGTAAAGGCGCTGGTCACGGTGGACTCGCCCGCCATGACCTGCGCGATGATGTTGGTGTCGCGGGTAACAGCGGTAAAGTTGATGCCCAGGGCCGTCAAGGCATCACCAGCCGCGTTCATGGCAGCGGTGCCGATGTGGAAGATGCGCTGCAGCGGGCGGTACACGACCTCGATGACGCCGAACATGACCAGGAAGTTGATGAGCATGGGGGCACAGCCGGACATGGGGTTGTAGCCGAAGTCCTGCTGCAGCTTCATGATCTCTTCATTCTGCTTTTCGGGCTTATCCTTGTACTTTTTCTGGATGTCCGCGATCATCGGCTGGAATGCCGACATCCGGACGGTGTTTTTCTGCTGGTTGAGCTGGAGGGGGGTCTTCACGATGTTGATGAGCAGGGTGAAGAGGATGATGTCCCAGCCGTAGTTGGGGATCAGCTTGTAGATCCACTCCATCACATAACCGAGTGGCACGCCGAGGATGTATAAAGGGTTCATAGCTTCGTCCATTCTGCCCCGTCTGTGGCGCGGAGCGGTTATTTTTATCGAAGGACGCCTGTCCACAGCGCAGCGCGTCACAAGAAGCAAATTTGAATCGCCTTTCTGCTCCCCCTCCCCTGTTCGAAAAGTCTCCCCCGGCCGGGGGAGGTGGCACGTAAGTGCCGAAAGGGGAACGGGTGGCACGCCGCAGGCGTGACGGAGAGGTTTGTTTTCCACTTATTTTCCGTGTCTTGTGGAAAACAGTCTGGCCGGAGAAAGCTTCCGGGCCGGGTTGCGCCAGCGGCCGGGCTCCGGCACGGGGTCGTAGCCCCAGCGGCCCAGCGGGTTGCACCGGGCAATGCGGGCAGCGGCCAGCAGCAGCCCCTTGATGCAGCCGTGGGTCTGGATGGCCTCGATGGCATACTGGCTGCAGGAGGGGGTAAAGCGGCAGTTGCGCCCCAGTCCCGGGCTGATCCACTTCTGATACCAGCGGATGGGCACGCACAGGGCACGGCGGGACCATGCCGAGAGCGGGTTCACTTGCTTTCCGGCCTGCGGGCCGGGGGGACCGTGGCAGGGGGCTTGGCACCCGGCTGCTTTGCCTTATCCGGCAGGCCGGCCTGGGCAAACAGTTTGGCCACCACGCTGGAGAGCTGCCAGCTCTTGAGGCGGGGGGTCATGCCCCGGGCCACAAAGATGAGGTCATAGCCGCCGATGTTGTAATCCAGATGCTCGTCAATGGCGGCTTTCATCACGCGGCGGGCGCGGTTGCGCTGGACGGCGTGGCCGATCTTTTTGGTGGCCGTCAGGCCCACGCGGGTCTTTTTGCCCCGTGTTTTGAGGACGTAGAGCACCAGCGCCGGGTTGACATAAGACTTGCCGCGGGCATACACGCGGCCAAACTCCGCGTTGCGGCGGATGGGACGATAGCGCATTTGTTAGCGCCTCCCTCTTCGAGAATCAAACAAGCCCTGCACAAAGGCAAAGCTCATTTGTCAGTATAGCAAAAAAACGCCCGCAAGGAAAGTCTGTCCGGGCGTTTTTCTGGTACAATTCTTGCGAAACTTTTTAGTTAAAACGCACAATTGGATAAAAAAGAAGACCGCCAATTCAATATCAGCGGTCTTTTGCGCATGTTCAGTTCTGCGCTGACCCATTGCCACGCGGGCTCAGATCAGACAGTCAGGCTCTTGCGGCCCTTTGCACGACGAGCATTGATGACCTTGCGGCCGTTCTTGGTGCTCATGCGGGTCAGAAAGCCATGAACTTCCTTGCGCTGACGCTTCTTGGGCTGAAAAGTTCTCTTCATGGTTTTGTATCCTCCGTAAAAACTCGTCCCCTGATTGGGGTCATTCTGTGAGTCCCAAATGGGGACAGGCTTGCAATTCAACAGTATATCGCACACTATCCCATTCTGTCAAGCATTTTTTTCTCTTTCCTGCAAACTTTTTTGAAAAACGGCTGTGAAAAATCTTTCAACTTTTTCACCCGTTTCCCGTGGAAAACTTTTCATCCACAACATCTTGTGTTCTTTTTCGTGTACTCCCACAAGGGCCGCACAAAGGCGCAGATGCGTCTTTTCTTATGTATTATAAATTACCTTATAGTAATATAGACGCAGGGAGATTTTTGTGGTATACTAACCTGGTATCAGCAGCATTGTTGAAAACTTCAATGGAGTGGATGTTTTATGGATTCTTTCAAGGACGTTTTAGAAGCCGCCCAGGCCTATTGCAAAACGCAGATGGCCGAGCCGACTTATAATCTCTATATCGACGGCCTCGAGCCCATCAGCTTTGAGGACTCGAGCCACATCACCCTTTCGGTGCGGAACGATTTTATCTGCAAGATCGTCACGGACCGCTACCTTGGCCTGCTCAAGGAAGCCTTTAAGACCGTGCTGGGCTTTGATGTGGACATCACGCTGGTGGTGCCCAGCACCCCGCCCCACGAGGTGGTGCTTGCCCAGCAGTACGAGGCCAACCCCGCCTCCCCCCAGGGCAACTATGAGTTCACGTTTGAAAACTTCATCAAAGGCCCTTCCAACCAGTTTGCGTTTGCTGCGGCGCAGGCGGTTGCCGCCAACCCCTCCGGGGCCTATAACCCGCTGTTCATCTACGGCGGCTCCGGCCTGGGCAAGACCCATCTGCTGACGGCCATCCAGACCGAGATCAAGCGCACCCACCCCGATTTTGTCATCATGTACGTCACCTGCGAGCAGTTCACCAACGAGCTGATCGCCGCCATCCGCGCCGGCAGCACCGAGGACTTCCGGATGAAGTACCGCGTGGCCGACCTGCTGCTGGTGGACGATATCCAGTTCATCGCCGGCAAGGAATCCACCCAGGAGGAGTTTTTCCACACCTTCAACTCCCTGCACGATGCCCACAAGCAGATCGTGATCGCCTCTGATCGCCCGGCCAAGGAGATCAAGAGCCTGGAAGAGCGCCTGCGCACCCGCTTTGAGTGGGGCCTGACCGCCGATGTCCAGCCGCCTGATTTCGAGACCCGCGTGGCCATCGTCAAGCGCAAGGCCGAGCTGCTCCACCTGGATCTGCCCGAGGACGTGGCCGAGTTCATTGCCAACCACCTGAAAAACAACATCCGCCAGCTGGAGGGCGCTGTCAAAAAGCTCAACGCCTATTACATGCTGGAGGGCATCCAGCCTGTCATCAGCGTGGCACAGAACGCCATCAAGGACATCCTCAACGAGACCCAGCCCGTGCCCGTCACCATCGAGAAGATCGTGGGCGAGGTTTCCCGCACGTTCAACGTCTCCCCTGCCGACATCCGGGGCACCAAGCGGAACGCCAATGTGGCCTCCGCCCGCCGCGTGGCCATCTACATCCTGCGCGAGGTCACCGGCATGAGCATGGAGGAGATCGGCCGGGAGTTCTCGGGCCGTGACCATTCCACCATCGTCTACTCCCTCAAGACCATGGAGCGGGACATGAAGAACGACCAGCATCTGCGGGAGACGGTCAGCGACATCATCAAAAACGTCAAGGCCTGACACCTGCACGGGTTTAAAAGTCCGACTTTTAGAGGGGATAAAACCCAAAATATGGGGAGTTTTGCGCACAATTGGTGCAAAACAGAACAAGATATAGTGGTTTTGGGCCGAATCTTTCCACTCTTTCCACGGAGTTTTCAACATTCAACGCTCAGATTCCACATGGGAAGTGGAAAGAGCCCGCGGCTTCCCCATTTCAACATTTCTTTCACACCCGATTCACAAACCCGTGGAAACCGAAACCCCGGCATCCCGCCAAGACATTCCGGAGTTTTCCACAAGTTCCCCACTCCCTACTACGGTTACTACAACAAGTTCAATATAGATCAAGAGAAAATGTCCACCGCTTTTGGGACAGCTTTCTCCGATACCATCCGAAAAAAGGAGAGAAACCAAGTTGAACATCATCTGCGACAAGACCCTCCTGAGTGCGGCCATTGACGGCGTTTCCAAAGCAGTCACCCTGCGCTCTACCATTCCCGTACTGGAGGGCATTTTACTCAAAGCCGAGGGGTTCCAGCTGACTCTGACCGGCTACGACCTCGAAATGGGCATTGTGACCACCATTGAAGCGAACGTCAAAGAGCCCGGTGAGATCGTGCTGAACGCAAAGCTGCTCAGCAGCATGATCAGCCGGATGCCTGCCGGCCAGATCACCATTCAGTCAGCTGACAACGGAAAAACCACGATCCAGAGTGGTGTTGCCCAGTTTGAGATCCAGTCCATGGCCGCGACCGACTTCCCCGAGCTTCCCAATACCGGCGCCGAGGAGACCCTGACCATCCCCACCGGCATGCTGCGGGACATGATCGACCGCACCCTGTATGCCGTCAGCCAGGACGAGAAAAAACCGGCCCATACCGGCGAGCTGTTTGAGATCGAGCCCGACAAACTGACCATCGTGGCCCTGGACGGCTACCGCCTGGCCATCGTCGAGCGACCGGTCACTGCCGTCAAGGACATCCGGATCATCGTGCCCAGCAAGACCATGACCGAAGTGGCCCACCTGCTGCCCAACGACGACGAGGAGCTGGTGCACATCTGCGCCAACCGCCGCTATGTCGTCTTCATGACTGCCGGTTACACCATCATGAGCCGCCTGATCGAGGGCGAGTTCCTCAACTACCACAATGTCATCCCCTCCGGCAGCCGGACACGGGTGACTTTGGACACAAAAGAGTTCATCGAGACCATCGAGCGCGCCTCTCTGATTATTACAGAGCGTTTAAAAAATCCCCTCCGCATCAGTTTTACAAATGGTAAAGTCGTCGTCCGCTGCCAGACCAACCTGGGCCGCGTCGTCGATGAGTTCCGCGCCGAGTGCGAGGGCGAAGAGGTGGAGATCGGCTTCAATAACCGTTACCTGCTGGACGCGCTCCGCAACGCCCGGACCGAGCAGGTCAAAATGGAGATCAGCGGCCCCCTGAGCCCGGTCAAGGTCCTGCCTGCTGAGGGCAATGACTTCCTGTACCTGGTTCTGCCCGTCCGCTTCAAGAACGATTAAGAGGCAACATTATGCAGAAAATTCTCATCCATACGGAATTTATCAAGCTGGACGCCCTGCTGAAATACGCCGGCCTGTGCGAGACGGGCGGCGAGGCCAAAGAGTTGGTGCAGGGCGGGGCCGTCAAAGTCAACGGCGAAATCTGCACCATGCGGGGCAAAAAATGCCGCGCGGGCGATGTGGTGGAGCTGGATGGCCAGAGTGTCGAAGTCGGGCAGGGGCAGTAAATGCGTCTGCTCTCACTTGAAGTCCAGAATTACCGGAACATCGCTTCCGCCAGCCTTACCCCCGGCCGGGAGCTGACCGTCCTCTGCGGCAACAACGGCCAGGGCAAGACGAACCTGCTGGAGGCCATCTGGCTGCTCACCGGCGGCAAGAGCTTCCGGGGCGGCAAGGATGCCGAGCTGGTGCGCCGGGGCGAACCCTTCGCGGTACTGGAAGCGTCCACCCAGCGTGCACAAAAAGACGAACAGGAGCCGGATGACCCGACCCGTGTCCGCCTGACCATCGGCACACCGGATTCCCCACGCCCGGGCCGGACAGCCTCGGTAAACGGGGCACCGCCCAAGCGGGCCGCAAGCCTGGCAGGCAGTTTTCCGGCTGTCGTCTTTGACCCCGGGCATCTGAGCCTGGTCAAGGGCGCGCCGGAGGGGCGGCGAAAATTTCTGGACGCTGCCCTCTGCCAGCTTTACCCCGGTTACCTGACCATCTACCGCCGCTATGTCCGGGCCTTGCAGCAGAAAAACGCGCTGCTGCGCCGCTCTTCGACTGCGCCGGAGCGCCCCTATGCGGAAAAAGCAGCCCTGCTGGAAGTGCTGAACAATGAGCTTGCCCTCCAGGGCGAGGCCATCCAGCAGCGGCGGCGGGCGTACCTTGCAAAGCTGGCTCCGCTGGCCTGCGCCAATTATGAGGAGCTTTCCCGGGGAGCCGAACGGCTCACCCTGCGGTATGCGGCTCAGTTTGAGCCGGGCGGCCTGGCGGTCCTGCTCAAAGCCCGCCAGGCCGAAGAGCTCCGGGCCGGGCAGAGCCTTTGCGGCCCCCACCGGGAAGATCTGGAGTTGCTGCTGGATGGCCAGCCCGCCAGAGTGTTCGCCAGCCAGGGACAGCAGCGGAGCGTCGTCCTGAGCCTGAAAATGGCGGAGGCGGCAGCGGCTGCGTCCATTACCGGGGAACACCCGGTGCTGCTGCTGGACGATGTGCTCAGTGAGCTGGACGATGGCCGCAAGCAGTATCTGCTGACCCGGATGCGGGAAAAGCAGACGTTCGTTACCAGCTGCGACGACACCGCGTTCCTCAAAACGGACGGCGAGGTCTACCGGATGAACGGCGGTGTCCTGAGCAAGGCATAAAACCTGGCTCGCGCGTCAGCGTCTGAGAGGGCGCATCAGAAAAGAGGCTTGTATGTATCTTCATCTGGGGCGGGATTATGTCCTGAACGACCGGGACGTCATCGGCATCTTCAATCTGGAGACGACCACCATCTCTCCCCGGGGGCGGGAGTTCCTCAATTACGCCCAGAAGCATGGGGCGGTGGTCAGCCTCTCGGATGAGCTGCCCCAGAGCTATGTGCTGGCCGATGCCCCGGTGGACACGGTCTATCTTTCGGAGCTGTCCCCCGCCGCGCTGAAACGGCGTGCGGAACGGCCCCTGCCCGAGGGCGTGGAAGCCATCCGGGCCAAAAAATGATTATACAAATAGTTATCAACACGCGGAGCGGATGCTCCTGCGTTTTCAGTTTGGTTTGAAAAATCTGAAACAAAAGGGAGAAAGGAAATGGCAGAGGAAATTATCACCAGCACCAACGTGGAAACCGCCACGGACCACGAGTATAACGCCAGTGAGATCCAGGTCCTGAAAGGCCTGGAAGCGGTGCGCAAGCGCCCGGGCATGTATATCGGCTCGACCGGCGAGCGCGGCCTGCACCATCTGGTCTATGAGATCGTGGACAACGCCATCGACGAGGCGCTGGCCGGTTACTGCAACCACATTGAGGTCAAGATCCTCAAGGACAACATCATTCAGGTCACGGATAACGGCCGCGGCATCCCCGTGGATATCCAGGCGGATACCGGCCTGCCCGCTGTCACCGTTGTTTACACCATCCTCCACGCCGGCGGCAAGTTCGGCGGCGAGAATTCCGGCTACAAGGTGGCCGGCGGCCTGCACGGCGTCGGCGCTTCCGTCGTCAACGCCTGCTCCGAGTGGCTGACCGTCGATGTCCGCCGCGACGGCCACGAGTACGAGCAGACGTTCCGCCGCGGCGACCCGGACGGCCCCCTCAAGACCGTTGGCACCGTGGACCCTGGTGTCACCGGCACCCGCGTCACGTTCAAGCCGGACCCGGAGATGTTCAAGGACACCACCGTTTACAACTTTGAGACGCTGGAAAAGCGCCTGCGGGAAGAGAGTTTCCTGAATGCGGGTGTCAAGATCACCCTGACCGATGAGCGGGAGCTCTACACCCCCGTGCTGGAGGACGGCCAGGAGGGCGAGCCCTGCTACCGCACCGAGGTCATGTGCTATGAGGGCGGCATCAAGAGCTTTGTCACCTACCTCAACGAGAAACGCAACCTCGAAGTGCTCCACCCCAATGTCATCTATCTCAAAGGCCAGACCGATCGCGGCATGGCTGAGATCGCCCTGCAGTACAACTCCAGTTACAATGAGCTGGTTTTGAGCTTTGCCAACAACGTCAACACCCCGGACGGCGGCACCCACGAAGAGGGCTTCCGCACCAGCCTGACCCGCGTGTTCAACGATTATGGCCGCAGCCACGGCCTGCTGAAAGACAAGGATGAAAACCTCTCCGGCTCCGATGTCCGCGAGGGCCTCATCTGCGTCATCTCCGTCAAGCTGCAGGAGGCCGAGTTTGAGGGCCAGACCAAGGCAAAGCTGGGCAATACCGAGATCCGCACCCTCGTCTCCAACATGGTCTATACCAAGCTGATGGAGTTCTTTGAGGAGAACCCCGGTGTGGCCAAGGCTATTTTTGAAAAGGCCACCCAGGCGGCCCGTGCCCGCGCCGCGGCCAAAAAGGCCCGTGAGCTGGTCCGCCGCAAGAGCGCGCTGGAGACCAGCCGGATGCCCGGCAAACTGGCTGACTGCCGCGAGAAAGACCCCTCCCGCACGGAGATCTTCATCGTCGAGGGTGATTCCGCAGGCGGCTCCGCCAAGATGGGCCGTGACTCGGCCATCCAGGCGATCCTCCCCCTGTGGGGCAAGATGCTCAATGTGGAAAAAGCCCGTGCCGACCGCATTTACGGCAACGATAAGCTGATGCCTGTTGTGCTGGCCCTGGGCTGCGGCATTGGCGAAGAATTTGATATCACCAAGCTGCGCTATGACAAAGTCTTCATCATGGCCGATGCCGATGTCGATGGTTCTCACATCTGCACCCTGATGCTGACGTTCTTCTTCCGCTATATGCGCCCCCTCATTGAGCAGGGCCATGTGTATGTTGCCCAGCCGCCCCTGTTCAAGGTGCAGAAAGGCAACACCATCAAGTATGCCTACAATGACGCCGAAATGGCTGTCCTTTCCCAGGAAATGCCGGGTGCCAAGATCAACCGCTACAAAGGCCTTGGTGAGATGAACCCCGAGCAGCTGTGGGAGACCACCATGAACCCCGAGAACCGCGTCATCGTCCGCATCACCATTGAGGACGCGGAAAAGGCCGACGAGGCATTCACGATCCTGATGGGAGATCAGGTCGAGCCCCGCCGCCGCTTCATTGAGACCAACGCCCAGTACGCAAAACTGGACGTTTAACCTGTAGAAATCCACGGAGGAACAAATGGAAGAAGATTATGTGATGATACCGGGCAGCGGTACCAAGATGATCATTCGGGATGTCAAGAAAGAGATCGAGACAGCCTTTCTGGATTACTCCATGTCGGTCATCGTGGCCCGTGCCCTGCCGGACGTGCGGGACGGCCTGAAGCCGGTCCACCGCCGCATCCTTTACACCATGCATGAGCGTGGCAATGATCCCAGCCACCCCTACCGCAAGTCCGCCGACACCGTTGGTGCCGTGCTGGGCTCCTACCACCCCCACGGCGACGCGTCGGTCTACGACGCAATGGTCCGTCTGGCACAGGATTTCTCCCTGCGCTACCCGCTGGTGGATGGCCAGGGTAACTTTGGTTCGGTCGATGGCGACCCCCCGGCTGCTTACCGTTACACCGAGGCCCGCATGAGCCGGATGGCCGTGGAGATGCTGACCGATATCGACAAGGACACCATCGACTGGGACCCCAACTTTGATGAGACCAAGAAAGAGCCCAGCGTCCTGCCCAGCCGCTTCCCCAACCTGCTGGTCAACGGCAGCCAGGGCATTGCGGTTGGCATGGCCACCAACATCCCGCCCCACAACCTGGGCGAGGTCATTGACGGCTGTGTGGCCTATATCGACAACCCGGACATCGACCTGCCCGGCCTGATGGAGTATATCAAGGGCCCGGACTTCCCCACTGCCGGCATTATTATGGGCCGCAGCGGCATCCGTGCCGCCTACGCCACCGGCCGCGGCAAGATTACCCTGCGCGGCCGCGCCACCATTGAGGAAAAGAAGAACGGCCGCGCCCAGATCATCGTCACCGAGATCCCCTATATGGTCAACAAGGCGCGCCTCATTGAGAACATTGCGGACCTCGTAAAAGACAAGCGCATTGAGGGCATCAGCGACCTGAACGATGAGACCAACCGCAAGGGAATGCGGATCGTCATTGACGTCCGCAAGGACGCCAATCCCCAGGTGGTTCTGAACCAGCTGTACCAGTATACCCAGCTGCAGGATACCGTGGGCGTCATCATGCTGGCCATTGACCACAAGGTGCCCAAGGTCCTGACCCTGAAGCAGATGATCCAGAAGTACGTCGAGTTCCAGGACGAGATCGTCCGCCGCCGTACCCAGTATGACCTGAAAAAGGCCAAGGAGCGCGCCCATATCCTGGAGGGCCTGAAAAAGGCTACCGACATCGTGGATGAGCTGATCGCCACCATCCGCGCCTGCAAGGGCGGCATGTCGGAGGCAAAGGCTGCCATCATGGAGCAGTTCGGCTTTGATGACCCGCAGGCAGACGCGATCGTCAAACTGCAGCTGGGCCGTCTGGCCGGCCTCGAAATTTTAAAGATCGAGGAAGAGCTGGGTGCCCTGCAGGCAAAGATCGAGGATTGGGAAGATATCCTGGCCAACGACGCCCGGGTGCTGGAGATCGTCAAGAACGAGCTGCTGGAGATGAAGAAGCGGTTTGGCGACGAGCGCCGCACCGAGATCGAGACCGTCAGCGGAGAGGTGGACATCGAAGACCTCATCGCTGAGGAGCAGTGCGTCTATACCCTCACCGAGGCAGGCTATATCAAGCGCCAGCTCAAGGCCACCTATCAGGCCCAGAAGCGCGGCGGCCGCGGCATCTCTGGCATGACCCGGAAGGAAGAGGACATCGTGCAGGAGATGTTCGTGGGCTCTACCCATGATTATGTCCTGTTCGTCACCGACAAGGGCCGTCTTTTCCGCATCAAGGGCTACACCATCGCCGAGGGCAGCCGCACCAGCAAGGGCAGCAACATCGTCAACCTGCTGCAGCTGGCCGAGGGCGAAAAGGTCACCAACATGCTCTGCTACCCCAAGGACGAGGACAACAAGGGCGGCTTCGTCACCATGGTCACCAAGCAGGGCCTCATCAAGCGCACTCCGCTGGAGCAGTACGCCAACATCCGCAAGACGGGCCTCATCGGCATTGCGCTCAACGAGGGCGACGCGCTGGCATGGACCCGCCTGACCACCGGCAATGATATGCTCATCGTGGCTACCCGCAACGGTCAGGCCATCCGCTTCAACGAGGCCGATGCCCGCCCGATGGGCCGCAGCGGCCACGGCGTCCGCGCCATCAAGCTGGCCGAGGGCGACGAGGTCGTCGGCGTCTGCATCTGCCGCGAGGGCGGCACGGTGCTCACCGTCACCGAAAACGGCAAGGGCCGCCGCTCTGACATCGACACCTACCGCATCACCGCCCGCGGCGGCAAGGGCATCCGCAACTACGACGCCTCCAAGGACAAGGTGGCAGCCGTCAAGATCGTGGACGACATCGACGATGTGCTGCTGAGCAGTCAGGAGGGCATCATCATCCGCCTGCACGCCAACGAGATCCCCGTCCAGAGCCGCTATGGCTCCGGTGTCCGGGTCATGCGTCTGGGCGAGAACGACAAGGTCATGGTGCTGGCCCGTACCGACCACGACGACGAGGCCCAGACCGAGACCATCGAGGCTGAGGAGGGCGATGAGCCCACTGCGGAGCAGCTGGCCGCCATGGAGGCAGCCGATGAGGCCTCCGCCGCCGAAGTGCCGGAAGCAGAAAATAACGCCGAAGAATGATTTAAAATAAAACCTCTCAGGCCGCGCTCTGGCGCGTCCAGCCATCCTCCCTCTGTCGCGGGCGCGACATCTCCCTCCGGCCGGAGGGAGTCTGTCCTGGCAGGGGAGCCCAATAGAGGAATGCAGAAGTTAGCCTAGACTTCGCATGGGGAATGTGATAAAATGAGCGAACAATCACAAATACCCATGGGGGAGTAGCAGGCACTTTGCAGGAGTGCAGCAAGTCAACACAATGGCCGCTTGGTCGCGGTCTGGCTTGCTTTCATTTGCGAGACTCATGTGTTTTGGCGCGCGTACCAACGCCCGGCACATGGAGTCAGTTTGTAAAAAATGACCCGGAATTGGACGTTGCGCGCCAATTCCGGGTTTTTGTTTTCAATCCAAAGTTCCTCGCAAAGCTCACCCCTCTGGGGGAGCTGTCACTGCGCGGCAATGACGGAGAGGGCAACCGCGGAAAAACCACTGATTTCCGGTCAATTTCAGGAGGTAATTTTTATGGAGTGGAGTTTCGTCTTTTTCCTCAACAGTGCCCTGCTGGGCGTAGGCCTTGCCATGGATGCATTCTCGGTCTCGCTGGCCAACGGCCTGCATGACCCCCACATGTCCCGCCGCCGGGGCGCCATCATTGCAGGCACCTTTGGCGTTTTTCAGGCCGTTATGCCCATGGCGGGCTGGCTCTGCGTCCACACCATCGTGGAGTTATTCTCGGCCTTTGAAAAGTTCGTCCCCTGGATCGCGCTGGCCCTGCTGGGCTATATCGGCGGCAAGATGCTTCTGGAGGGCATCAAGGGCGAGGAAGCCGAGGAAACCGCCGAGCTGAGCGCCGGTGCTCTCTTTATGCAGGGCGTGGCCACCAGTATCGACGCTCTTTCCGTCGGCTTCACCATCTCGGAGTACGGCTGGCTGATGGCACTGGTCTGTTCCCTCATCGTGGCAGCGGTCACGTTCTTCCTCTGTGAGGCAGGTTTGAGCCTTGGCAAAAAGTTTGGCACCGAACTCTCCGGCAAAGCCTCCATCCTGGGTGGTGTTATCCTCATCGGCATTGGGTTGGAGATTTTTATTTCGGGCGTGTTCGGCTAAATGCAGATACAAAAGGAGTCCTGTGCGGTTGAACGCACAGGACTCCTTTTGATGATGTTCCCCGTGGAACAATTTCTGCATTATTTTTCCGGCTCAAAATAATCGGCGTATTCTTCGGTGAGCCGGGAGCCCAGGCGGCGGATGCCGCCGTAGAGATGGCGCTCCACCAGCGGCTCAAAGGCGGCCAGGTCGCACCGCTCAATGGCGTCGATCAGGTTCTGGTGGTCCGCGATGACCTCCGCCAGCCCGCCGCTGGTGATGGTGTCCAGCATCCGGAAGCGGCTGTAATCGGCGTGAGCGTTCTGCAGCGTGCGAAAGAGGTACATTTTGCCCATGGCGGCAAACCAGGTCTCATGGAGCAGGCGGTCTGCCTCGTACAGACGGTTATAGTCCGGCGTTTCGGCCTGGGCCAGGGCCGCGTAGGCGTCGGCCCGGCGACGGATGAGAGCCCGCTGTTCCGGCGTGCAGTGGGGCGCGAAATCCCGCAGCACCCGGGCCTCCACGGCGGTGCGCTCATAGATGAGCTCATCCACGATCTCCCGGTTGAGCCGGGTAACGGTAGTGCCCTTGTACGGCACGATCTTCACCAGCCCCTTTTCCTGCAATTTTTGCAGCACCACCCGGATGAGGGTGCGGGGGGCCCCAAAGCGGGCGCAGAGCGGGTTCTCGCTCAGGGAGCTGCCCGGCCGGATGGTCAGGTCGATGATCTCCCGCTCCAGCACCTCGTAAATTTCAGCATCAGTTTTGTATTGTTCCATAGTAATGATCCCTCTAATCAAAACAGCAGGGCCCGGCTGCTTTGGAGCCGCAGGCGATAAGAAAAAATTACCCGATATGCCAAGGGCTCCCCTTTCAAGGGGAGCTGGCTGCGAAGCAGACTGAGAGGTGTTACCGGGACAGCGCTCTGAACAAATCCCACGGTTCCCCTGCTGGCATGGCCAACGCGAATTCCATCTTCTCTCCGCTCACCGGGTGGAAGAACTGCAGCCGGGCGCTCTGCAGGGCGATGGCCCCCTTGGCGCGGCTGCCGTACTTGCCATCGCCCCAGAGCGGATGCTTCCGGGAGGCAAACTGCACCCGGATCTGATGGGTCCGCCCGGTGTGGAGGGTGATGTCCGCCAGACTGAACGCTCCATCTTCTGCCGTGGCCGCAATGCAGTACTCCAGTACAGCTTCTTTCACACCCTTGCTGGGGCGGCTGACCGGGAAGACCCGGCCTTTCCGGCTGTCCTTGAACAGGTGATCCCGCAACGTACCCTCAGCGGGGAGCGCTTCGTCCGGGCCGCCTGCAATCACAGCCCGGTACTGTTTGATAAAACATGGAGCGGCGGGTGTCCCCTCGGCCCGGCCATCCTGCACGGCATAGGCCTCCTGGCTCCGCGTTACCTGACGGCTCAGGGCCGCTGCCGCCTGCGGGGTCTTTGCATAGACCATCAGGCCCGAGACGCCGGTGTCCAGACGGTGGATGACGCCGACGTAAGCGTCCGGCTTCCCCCATTGCTCCCGGAGCCGCTGAGGCACGCCCTCTTCGCTGGAGCACCCGGCGGGCTTGTCCAGCACTACAAGGGCATCGTCTTCATAGATGATAAAACTCACAGCTTGCCCTCATCCAGCAGGGCCTTGAGCTTGAGCACGCCTGCAATGGTCTTGCCGTCCTTGATCTCCCCGCTCATGACCATTTCGTAAGCCTTTTGCAGCGGGACGCGGTCCGGCGTCAGGAATTCGTCATCGTCCAGGTGCATCTGCGTTTTGTGGAGGCCTGTTGCCACCCACATATAAATGATCTCCGTGTCATAGCCCACGGTGGGGTAAAACTGGCCCAGAGAGGTGTAGTGGTCGGCGGTCAGGCCGCACTCTTCTTCCAGCTCCCGCTGGGCGGCGAGAAACGGGTCCTCCCCTTTTTCCAGCTTGCCGGCGGGCAGCTCCCACAGCTCCTGCTGCATGGCGTAGCGGAACTGCCGCACCATGCAGAGGGTGCCATCCTCAAAGTAGGGCAGGATGCAGGCACCGCCATGGTGGTGCACCACCTCCCGGCCGGCGGTCTCGCCGTTTTCCAGCAGGGCCACATCGTTGGTCAGGGTGATGACCCGGCCCTCAAAAATCACTTCACTGGAAAGTGTTTTCTCATAATGTACCGCAGAATCCATTGCTTTTTCCTCTCCGTTTCCATGGTAGTCTGTGTTCAGTTTACGGCAACTGCCACGGGCTTGTCAATTCCAAAATTAAGAATTTGTTCAGAAACCACGGGGTTATCTTAATAAAACGTTAGCATGTCAGTCTGCTGGATTCCACAAAGAACACATCCATCAAAAACAACCAAAAAAAATCTTGAATTTTTGTTGTGTTTTGCCAGCTGGTTTGCATTTACTTCTGGGGCGGAATTTGCTAATATAATATATGAGCAATAGTGCCTTTCTGGGGTTCTCCGGCCCCGCCGGGGCGCGATTGCCCCGCGCAAAAGGTACCAAATTCTGAACAATGGAGGAAGAA
>ERZ809074.1560-NODE-1560-length-29086-cov-6.097069_pt1 | contig 29086 bp, 23 predicted proteins | sample MGYA00520795_ERZ809074 | MGnify/ENA primary metagenome ERZ809074 (study PRJEB31570, sample SAMEA3212989) | Homo sapiens | biome: human-gut; feature: human gut; material: fecal | place: Sweden | collected 2011 ...
GGGGAGAGGAAACCTTTCTGAAGAAAGGTTTCCTCTCCCCTCCCCCGATTCATCTTCACTCCCCAACCTTCAACAAAATATTGTCAATCAGCCTCGCCTTGCCAAGACGAATGGCAAGCGCGCACAGAGCCATGTCCTCAATACGATCTACCTTGGTCAGGACGGCGGGATCGACGATGGAGATGTAATCCTCCTCACCTGTAGGGAGATGCTCGGCCAGATAGCCACGGACGGCCTCAATGATTCTGGCGGCGTCGCGTTCCCCCCCGGCGGCGAGACCGGCGGCCATTTCGAGCGACTTGCGGATCTGCGGGGCTTGGGCGCGCTCTTCGGGCGTCAGGTAAACATTGCGTGAGCTGAGGGCCAGCCCGTCAGCTTCACGCACGATGGGCCGCCCGACGACTTCCACAGGCACATTCAGATCGGAAACCATTTTCTTGATGATGGCGAGCTGCTGCCAATCCTTCTCGCCGAATACGGCAAGGCTGGGCTGGGCCAGCATGAACAGTTTCAAGACCACCGTGCATACGCCCCGGAAGTGGATGGGGCGGCTGAGGCCGCACAAGGTGTTGGCAAGTGCGGGCACTTCCACCCATGTGGCGTGATCGGGCGCGTACATGTTTTCCGGCTCGGGGGCATAGAGTACGTCCCCGCCCAGCTCGCGGACCAGCGCGGAGTCTTTCTCAAAATCGCGCGGGTACGCTTCCAGATCCTCGTTGGGGCCGAACTGCGTCGGATTGACGAAAAGGCTGACGATCACCTTGTCGGCCACCGAGCGGGCATAGGAAATCAGGCTGGCGTGCCCGGCGTGGTAATACCCCATCGTGGGCACAAGGGCCGTTTTCAGCCCCTGACGCCGCCACTCGGCACACACGGAATGCAACGCTTCCGGAGAATGAATGATCTGCATCGTCTTTTCCATCTCCATAACAGGGAGAAAACTGTTACTCGGTTTCGCGCAGCCGATCTTCCAACCGGGCGCGCTCTTCCTTATCCATACTGAAGCTGTGAGCCGGAGTGGGGAACGCCCCGCTGCGGACCTCTTCGGCATAATCCCGCACGGCCTGCTCCATCAGGGTACCCAGTTCCGCATACCGCTTGACGAAACGCGGCGTAAACTCGCTGTACAGCCCGAGCATGTCATGCAGGACGAGCACCTGACCGTCGCAGTCGGCCCCCGCCCCTATGCCGATGGTGGGAACGGAAACCCGGGCCGTAATCGCCGCCGCGAGAGGTGCGGGAATGGCCTCAAGCACAATGGCGAAACACCCGGCGTCTTCGAGCGCCGCCGCCTCATCAAGCAACTGCCGTGCTGCTTCGGCGCGCTTGCCCTGCACCTTGAAGCCGCCAAGCTGCGCGGACCGCTGAGGCGTCAGGCCGATGTGCCCCATGACGGGTATGCCCGCGCCCACCAGCGCGCGGATCTGAGGCAGGAAAGCGCCTTCGAGCTTTACGGCCCTGACGCCGCTTTCCCGGACAAGGCGCGCCGCGTTGGAAAGCGCTGCATCAGGCCCGGGTTCATACGTCATAAACGGCATGTCCGCAACGACGAGGGCGTGATGTATTCCCTGCACAACCGCGCGGCAATGATGGATCATTTCGTCCAAGGTGACCGACAGGGTGTCTTTGCGCCCGAGCATGACCATACCGAGGGAATCGCCCACCAGCACCATATCGACCCCGGCCCGATCCACAATACGGGCCGCCGGCGTATCGTACGCGGTGACCATAGCCAGCTTCCGCCGTTTTTTGGCATCCCGTACATCCAAGATGGAAAGCGGTTTCTCGTCAGTGGAAAAAGTTTGATACGTACTCACAGCCGTCCTCATAGAGTGGGCAAAAAGGAAATGAAACCTCTCAAAAGAAACCATGAACGTAGGCAGCCTATCACGGAGTGCCCTGAAAGACAAAATACCGGCGGAGGACCATACTTTACAGTGGAGGGCGGCGCGGCTACACTTCCGGCTTCAGGGGGTCATGCCCCGAACCCTTTCCTTTGGAGCCATTGATGTCCAACTACACCGAACTTCTTCAGCGGATCGAACAAGAACCGAGCACATGGCTCGTCACCGGCGTGGCGGGCTTCATAGGTTCCAACCTGTTGCAGACGCTGCTGTCACACGGGCAGCGCGTCGTGGGCCTCGACAACTTCCTCACCGGGTATCAGCACAATCTGGACATGGTACGAGAACTGGTCACCCCGGAGCAGTGGGAGCGGTTCCGTTTCATAGAAGGAGACATCCGCGACGTCGAAACCTGCCTTCAGGCCTGCCAGGGCGTCGAGCACGTCCTGCACGAAGCGGCGCTCGGCTCTGTGCCCCGCTCCATCGAAAACCCGATCATGACCAACGGCTGCAACATTGACGGGTTCCTCAACATGCTCGTCGCGGCCCGCGATTGCGGGGTGAAGAGTTTCGTCTATGCGGCTTCGAGCTCCACCTACGGCGACGAGCCCAACCTGCCCAAACAGGAAGACCGCATCGGCAAGCCCCTCTCGCCCTACGCCGTGACCAAGTACGTGAACGAGCTCTACGCCGAGGTTTTCGCGCGCAGTTATGGCTTCAAGACCATCGGCCTGCGCTACTTCAACGTGTTCGGCCAGCGTCAGGACCCGTACGGCGCGTATGCGGCGGTAATACCTCAATGGTTCGCCGCCCTGACGAAGGGGGATACCGTATACGTCAACGGGGACGGCGAAACGTCCCGCGATTTCTGCTATATCGACAATGTGGTGCAGGCGAACCTGCTGGCATCCTATGCTGCGGAAGACGCCCGAGACCTCGTCTACAATGTGGCCTTCGGCCAGCGGACCACGCTCAACGAGCTTTTCGGGCTTATCCGTGACGAGGTCGTCCGCCACAAGCCCGAAGCGGCGGAAGCCAAACCGGCCTACCGTGATTTCCGGGCGGGAGACGTACGCCATTCCCTGGCGGACATCACCCGTGCGCGCACGCTGCTGGGCTATGAGCCCGAATACGATGTCCGTCAGGGCTTGCGCCTTGCGGGTGACTGGTACGACGCCCACCTGTAGGAACAGAGGCGATACTGCGGGACAATCCCAGGTTGCCGAAATGAATGCCAAAACATCACGGCGTACAAAAAAGATCGTTTTTCCCGCGAAAATTTGTTGACAGCGGGGCATGAGAAAGGTATCTCCATCTGCGTGCCGGGATGTAGCGCAGTCTGGGAGCGCACTTGAATGGGGTTCAAGGGGTCGAAGGTTCAAATCCTTTCATCCCGACCAGCACAAATCCTTCGGGATTATTAGAGAATACCCCAAGGGGAGCAAGTGATGAACTTGCTCCCCTTTCTCGTTTTTGTCCTTTTGTGCCAAACCTGTGCCAATTTTTAGAATGAAGCAACTTGACGTTTTATGAAGGCTTAGGTTCCTTCACCCTCTCTCTACTTTCCAAGATTACTCGTCCATCTCATCCGCTATGACGGTCAGAATCGCAACCACCACGGGTATCCATTTTCCGAGACTCATATCTTTTTCCTCCTATCTGGTTATGAAACGAGACAAACGGCAGTGGCGGGCAGTTCCGCAGTCCCATTCGACATGTTTTCCAAGGCACAGCGGCATCCTCGACAAAAGCCCAAGGCGGCACAGTCGGAAAGTGTCCGTCATGCGTTCCTCCTCAAGGCCCCTTCGAGTAGTTCGAACAGTGCCGGAGCAAGCTGTGGAAGCCTTTCGATGACGCGGCTGGTATGAGGCAGCAAGGTTGCAATGCTTGAGCACATGATGCCGAGGCCGTAGCATTCAAAGCCCTTCTTCCAAGCCTGCTTGAACGCCTCCTGCGCGGCGGGGATGGAATCGGGTTCACCGTCCGTGATGATCAGGATGATTTTCCTGTTTTCACGAAGACAGCACATCTGCTGCATGACCCACCAGAGGGACTCCGCCATCGGAGTCATTCCATAGGCGATTTCGGGGAATCTGGTGGTGAGCTTTTCACCGTGCCGAAGGACAGGCACGACCGTTGCCCCGCGTTTCGCCGCATTTACGCCGGGAAACGCCGTAATGCCCAGATTGACGCCGGGGATACCCTGAAGGGCCTTTCCCACGGCATAACAGACGGCATTCGCCAGCATAAGGCCGGAATCATTCATGGAACCGCTGCTGTCCAAGAGAATGTGAACCGCCGTATCCGGCGCTTCCCGGAAACCGTTCTTCACGAAGACTCTGGGATTCCCGACCGCCAGCCTGGGGTACAACGAGGAGGAAAACCGTCCTCGTACTCCCGGCATGACGGGCAGCCACTTTTGCGCCTGCATAAGTCCCTGAAGCCTGAAACCGAGTCCGGCAGTCTGACGCTCGATCCGGCTGCGTTGTTCGGGAGGAAGCTCCGCAAGCCGTTTCTTTCCCGTGACGGCTACCCTCAATTGCTTCTGCCTATCTCCAGGTCTGTTCAGCTCGATCCGTTCCGCCAGAGCCTCACCGAATCCTCTCGGAAGTTCATCGGGAGACAAGGCCCCCACCGCTTTTTCCAGAGAATCCAACGAAGCACTTGAGGAAACCACAGGCTCATCCTGAGCCGCTCCCAAATCCTTTTTCTCCGGCTCTGTGCTGGATTTTTGTTCAAGACTCCAGGTGAGGATGGCCTGCTCCAATTCCAGCGCATACCTGATACCTTCTTCGGTATCCTTGCAGGAATCTTTCACCCTATCGAGAATTCCATCCAACGCCTTTCGAAGTCCCGGATAATGGCGTTCCATCGTCTTCGCCACGGATTCCCTGCGGGGGATAATCGCGTCTACAGACCACGAACGCACCGTCAGCAATATGGTGTTCAAAATGGAAAAGGCCGGGTTTGTATCCCCGGCCTTTTGTGTTCCAAAGAGTTTTTGAATCAGATGCCTGAAGTTTTCCCGGCATCCCGGATAGCGTGCCGAAAGGCGTTCTTCAACACGCCAATCCTCAAGGATGTTGAACAGGTTATGCTGAAAAGGCGTTAAATTCGCCTTTCTTAGAATCTCAAAGTCCGTTTCCCGGATATGGGCGGACTCGTGATCGCAATACCCTTTTATCATTGTTATTAATTCCGGTTCAGAATCCAAGGGAAGCGCAGGCAGATGAATCGTTTTGCCGTCCGTATAGGCTTCACTTCCGCCGATTTCCACCGTTACGCCGTACTGGTTGCCCAAAACGCTCGCCAGCAGCGGCAAGCAATCCATGATATCCTTTTGTTTCAGCATGATGCTACCACAATCCTACGTTGGGAAGGTTGGCATGGCTCACGGGAAGCACCTCCGGCAGTTCTGGTGCCGGGATAGCCTGCATGACCGGAGCCGTTACCGCATCAAGTACGCTGGCAGGGCCGTAACCTTCAATAACCCTTTCGGCATGGGCAATGAGCGCATCGGGATCACGGAGCAGACACACCAGTCCCTGCAACATGACCAAATCCGCACCGGTGATGTTGCCCTTTTTGGGAATCCGATTGAAGGCCATCTGGATGATGTTCACCACGGGACTCACATGCGGATTGATGAACGTCAGGCCGGACAACTTTTGCTGGAGCGTCCGCAGGGGGGACAACGCCTTGTGGGTTACTTCCGTTTTGCCCGCGTAGACGCGATTCCATGTCTCGTCCGCAGAACGGGCAATCTCTCCAAAGAGCGTTTTGGCGAGATTCTCCACTTCCTCATTAAGGCCGGACTCGGCAACGGCTTCCGGGACGGCATGATCCATGAGCGGCGCAACCCGGTACAACTGCCAAGAAAAGCCCATGCGGGAACGAACATACTCGGAACCCACCGTGGATTCCCTGATGATGCTGGCCCACTTCGTATGTTTGTTGATCCAGTTTTCAATGGACTGGTCGTAATCGGCAAGGAAGGCTTCCTTTTCCTTCAGAAATTCATCCCGGATGCAGATGAGTTCCCTGATGATATCGCCCGCCTTGTCTTCCGGGATGGCCCAACCGGACATGAACCGGATGCCGTGACGATCCAGATAATTGAAGGCACGAGCTTTCAGAGTGGAGAACACCTTGAGACTATTGGGATCAGCGATGCGTTTGGAACCCAGCGAGGCAAGGTCTTCCGGGGGAAGTTCCGCACCGCCGAAGTCTTCCAGCACCATCTTCTTGCGGGCAGACCAGAGATTGACGTTGAGATTCAGAGCAAGAAGATTGTCGAGAACCTTGATGTCGGAAAGAATGGGGGTATTCATGATAACTCCTTCAGTTGGTTAAAGGTGTTAGAGCTTCAAGGTGGTAGCCCTCAGCGAGTTTTTGGAGGGAGCGTTCCAGCAGTTCCCGGACAGGATTTCCATCCACACAGTCATCGGCAGAGATGGTCAGGCTTCGGCCTCTCCTTCCAGAACGTCCACAGAGAAGCTCCAGCGCATGAGAAAAGGCTTCTCCACGCCAGAAGCGTGAAGAAGCCTCGTTTTTTAGGACAACCTGCGGAAGCTGAGGAAGCGTGTCGAGATAGCCGGGATCGGCTTCCATATGCCTGAGAATTGGGGCCAGCCATTGCTCCAGCGTGGTTGCCGGAGCCGTTTTCACTCCCCCAGATGGCAATCCATCGGGAACATCCGCTGAAGGAGTTCATGCAGCATGGCACGGGTAGGCCGGGACGCCCGAAAGCCCAAGGCCCGATCCAGCGCGTAGGATAACGGCTGGATGCCCTGATGCGCCAGCGGTTGAAAGCGCAGGGTCAAATCGGCCCAGCGGAGCAAGGTTCTCGTGGAGAGCGTCACCTCGATGGTATCCGTGTACGAATCGGACGCACCTATGAACTGTTTCCTGATTTCATTGGCGAAATCCACCATTTTGACGGCGATATGTTCAGGCAGGGCCGGATGGAGCTTCACCAGCAAATCCTTTTCCACCACGGCATCCGGGTAATTGACCTCGCACAGCATGAAACGATCAAGCCACGCGAGATTCATTCTGCCGGTTCCCTGATAAAGACCCGTATCGTCCCCTCCTCCGTTGGTATTGCCCGTGCAGGCGATGCGGAACATTTCATGCGGATGAATGACTTCCCCACCGTTCTCCGGCAGACACAGAGGAGCACCTTCCAGAACGCCGTTAAGACCCACGGCGACCTCTGGTAAGAGCAAATCCACCTCATTTATCAAGAAAAGACCTCCATAGCGCATAGCCAAAGACAACGGGCCATATTCATACCGCATGGTTCCGTTATGCAGGGAAATGTGACCGCACAAGTCCGCGAATTCCAGTCGCCCATGTCCCGTCACCTCAAGCACGGGATAGTTCAAGCGTGCGGCAAGCTGCTTGATAAGACTCGTCTTTCCCGAACCCGTAGGGCCATAGAGGTAAAGCGGATCAAGTTTGTTCATGAACCAGACGGCGGCATCCCTCGCCGATTCATGAAAGCTGTAATGCGGGTCAATGGCGGGGGTATACAGGCAAGGATTCTGGAATCCCCAAATCTTGTTTCCGGTCGGCACGCCGCTGAAGACAAGCCCGGCATCCATTTCGACGGGCATGAGGGCTTCCAGTTCCATTATGTTCTGTGATTCCATGATATTCTCCTTTTGGGTTCAAAAACAAAACATCCCGGCCTCTCCGAAGAGAAACCGGGATAATATATTGATATAGTAATAAATCAAAAAAGTTCGCTGTGTGTACCTGTTCTGATTAGATTGAGGATATCCTCCCCTTCTTTACTATAAATAAGCAACCAATCAGGTTTTATATGACACTCTCTACAATGCGCATAATTTCCAATCAGAACATGATCTTTGAATCGCTCTGGTAAAGGAATATCCTTGGCAAGGAGTTCTACAACTTGAAGAATATCTTCTTTCTTCCAGTAGGGATTTTTAGATGCCTTCTTAAAATCCTTTTTGAACTGAGAGGATTGAACAAGCTGGCGCATCAGTCAGACTCCCATTCCCTGCTCAATTCTTCAAGGGAAGTGGCACATCCTTTTCCTTCTTGAATTTCCTTTATCGCAGACGCTGTGAGTTCGTTTGGGATACTATCAACAAGCTCAGTAAGTTCCGGGTAACGGGCAAGAGCGGCTTCCCAAGTTACAAACGGCAGAACAACAGATATCTTGGTGCCCGTGGCATCGGTAATATATTGCATTTATAATTCCTCCATTCATAAATAGGTGAAGGACAGAACGCTTTTCACAGGGCAAACGCGGCAACACATTGTTATTTTTGTTAATATACGGTTATCATAGCTAACCGTCAAGGGATGTTACGGATTATATCCGAATCGCATACAACCGCTCAAAGGGTTCCCCCTGTTTCTCGCATCTCGCCATAAGCGTCTGGGCATTCTGTTCCCCAAGTAGGGTTTGAAGCTCTTCAGCCAGACGTTTTCGATCCACTGTCACTCTTCCGTTCTGTGGAATCACCCGGAACGTGTGGTTGCCTGTGTTGATCCATTCTCTCCTCACCGTATGGGAAAGCTGGTAGGCGAGTTTCAAACGGGATTCCAGCTCTCCGATCTCTTCTTCAATGGATTTTTTCTGTGTTTTCAGATTGATAAACTGTACGAGGGTATCCTCCCACTCAGGATGCGAGGAACCTTTGAAATGCGGGCAATCCTCCTTCCAGAAACACGACGGACACAGGGGAGCAAGTCCCTGCACCGTTTGAACCGCATTCAGATTCAATCTCTTTTCTCTAAGATCATGCATGGTTTCCCAGAAATCAGAAGCCATATCCAGACACCGGGCAATATCCGTATCTTCAGGAAGAAACGGGCCAAAGGCTTTTGTATCGCACATGGACAGACAGAGAACCCATCCCTGAATGTCGCAAGCTGAAGCATCATCAGGAAGGGATACCCCAAAGCATTCGTTACAAATTTCAGGGAATGTCCTGTGGTAGAGGACTTCTCCGGTGTCCAGTACCAAGTTGAAAACCGGATGGTTCCAATAGGCTTTAAGCAATGCCGTCTGACCGCCAATCTGCATGGCGTAGCTCTCGGAAAGCGTTGTCGGCAGCCTTGCGGTGGATTTGACTTCCAGAATCCGTACAGTCGGATGTAACTGAACAGTCACCAACGTGAAATCCAGATGAGCCTTGATGGGGACGTTTCCGTGCATAAGCTCGATTTCAAGCTGAGACAGAGGAGACAAGCCATATCCGATGAGAGCTTGATGGACGCCCGTCTCAAACCAATGACCTCTGTGAAAGGCTATCCGGCGCTTGAGAGCTTCGGCAGTGTTTCTGGATTCAGGTGTGTAGAGCTTGCCAGCCAGTGCCGCCCGTGGGCAGTCCAGCATCTTGGCGATATCCGATAGCCCGACATATCTGGAACGGTCGCCAAGAAGGATCGTCGTTCGCTGCCTTGCGTCGCGTTCCAGTCCGCGGCAGAGGATTCCAAGCAGCCCTTCCGCTCCCGTATTTCTGTTCGTTCCGTCCATTCGTTCCTCCTGTGATAAGAGCCAAAATGGAAAGAGCCGCCCCATCAAGGACGGCCCTTTCCGCTATGCTGCATACTTCCACCAGATTTTTCGTTGGGGGTTCCAGTGAAAACCCGCCGCCGAGAGCTGTTCCTTTTTCTCCGCCGTGTTTCCGGTGGCGAGAATGCACTCCCGACCGTCCTGTGCCGGTACGATTTGGTATGAAACTCCATCCAAGTGAGGCAATTGGGAAAGTCCCTCTGACGTCCGATTTGAGGCGGATGAAATCTTTTTTGCTTGTCCTGAATCATCCTGAGTCGTTTTGCCTCTCTGTGGGGCGGTTACGGCGTTTTTCTGGCTCTGAGGACGGTTGGGCTTGCCTGAAGCGAACTCTCCGTCCGTATCCTCCTCCGTAACGATGCCGAGCATGGCGGAAAGCGCATAACGGCGCATGTAGGTCATACTGATGCCCACTCCCTGAGGATCAGACTTGGGCAGGGGAACCACCGCAAGGCTCGACTGCCATTGTCCAGACTCTGCATGAGTGAGTTTCGTGACCAACCCGAGATATCCCGGTTCGGCAGGAACTGGATACTGACAAAGCCAGATGCCGTTGGAAAGCAAGGCGTCACGGCACGAGTCCATGACGCTGTTCAAGGTGGCATACTTACTCTTAGTAAAAGGGTTGTTGGCATCCTTGGTTGCCGGTTGGAGCTGACGTTGAACGTTGATGAGGGCCTTGGCGATTTCCGAAATTTCTTCTGAATTGTACTCTTGCATCCTTCCTCCAGAGAAAACCCCCTTCCAGCCAGCTTATTGTGGATAGAAGGGGGAAATGAAAAAACTTTTCTGTTCTATACTGTAATATAGATTCAAATCAATTTGACGGACATACAGTTTCCATTTGTTTGTCTATGACTAACAGTTTTGTGGAAAGCAAAGAGAGTATATGCCTTGTTACATCTTCATATTGTTGAGCAATTGAAAGACTATATCGCTCTTTGACGAGTCCCATGAGCATATGCAACATGAATTGCGATTCGGAACAGTCCACGTCAGGCAAAGCGTGTGGGGCAAAAATGATGGCATCCGCTTCCAGAGCGGCTTTAACGATATGAAGACCAGAGAAGGATGTGCCGGGCAATGGGCAAAAAACATACTCGCTTGTCCGTGTGGGCCAGACAAGCATATTCGCATCAAAAGCATCGCATACACGTCTCAGCCCTGATGCCCTGGCGCAACGCTCCGGGGTGGCCCAGGGCGTGTCAAGGACACGGACTCCTTCAGCTCCGGCATTCAAACTTTGCAGGATGAGTTCCTGTACAATCTGGGGATCGGTATTCCGCCCGTATCCAATCGGCGGCAGGTAACGCACTGTGGGACAAATGAGAACATTTCTCCCTTGCTGAAGCAAGCCTTTCATTCCTCCAAGCGAGGATAAGCCAGCCCTGAGCGTGAGGGCTGGCTTATCTTCAATTTCAATGGAAGGGAACGGGAAAGGGCCTTGCGCAATGGCCGTGAGAGGCGACACCCACCAATGCAGGGATGCAAGGGTCACCCCTTTGATAAATTGGCGGCGTGTTATCGACATTCGGGGATCGGAAAAAAGCTTGAAACAGCATATGGATCTGTCTTTTCTGCCAGATCTTCCAGTCTTCGATGCTTCTTTATCCAAGCAAGAGTAAAAAAGATCGTTCGAGGCATAAGAACTCTCCTTACGCTAACCTACTCCATAGCATCCAACAGGGCCTTCACATATTCCGGCTTTTTTCTCGCCAGCACATTGAAGCCTTTGAGCATATGCTCCATTTCCGGTTTGGTGACGCCGTAGATCCCAGCCACAAGCACATCATTGCGGATTTTGAGCATCTCCACCTGTTTGGAGGTCGTGGGAATATCCGTGTCTTTCAGCCCATACAGCATCTTGAGGTCAAAGAACCCTTCAGGATTGTAGTACAGACTCAGTTTCAGCGAATTCAGGATCATCTCCCGATAGACCGGGTTTTCGGCGAGTTCCGCATCCGTGGGTTGCGGCATAGGCTGACGCATCAGATAGGTTTTATTAACGTGAATTGACACAGAAAATCTTAATATCCAATCTACAGGAATACTATTGAACAACGCTTGTATAAATAACATCCGCTCAATAGATGTTTCATTAGTATATATTACCTTTTTTGTATCTTCAATAATGTAGTATTTAGGAATACTGACATATAATGTATTTTGTATACCTATATTTTTAGGAAGCAGACAACAGATTAAAGTTCTTTCATTAGTATCACTGGCAATATCCCGAAAACCTAAACGGTAATAGATTCTATCTGGAATGATAAACTGGAAAAGTTCCTTACGCTTATGCAATTCTAGTGCTTTTAAAACAGTTTTTTCTTTTGTAATTTTGCTATTACTTTGTAGAGAAGGATATACGTCTTCAATAAGTCTACTTATTTCCTTATCTTGCAAGTAGGCATCGAACTGCTCTTCATCGAGCCAATATTCAGATTCCGCGAAGAGTGAATTATACTGCCAAATAGATGCACCTTTGTATAAGGGGAGATAGCCATCCTGATAACTTTCGAGGAATATTTTTTTGTCATTTGTGGCATGGAGTTCTGTACGAAAATCAATCCACTCCGAACTGAGCGGCGCGAATTGCTTATAAAAGCGGGTCAATAACTCCAAATCCGCGCGCCCGTTCTTTACCTCCATATACGCCATGAACTCAGGGGAAGTGGCTCGAATATCATCCAATCCATACTCAAAAATACCCTTTTCGGATTCCAGCACGGCAGGATCAGTCAACATGAACCGGACTCGGGCCTTTTGTTCGGGATTACGGACACGCTCTATCTGTAACAATCCGAATTTATAGCGTATATCAACATCAGGGAATATCTTTTGCCGATTTTCAAAACCATCAAAGGCTACGATGGAATAGTCTTCAAAAATCGCCTTCCGTAGGGTAGCGGAACCGTCTTCCGTCAACAGGGCGGTAGGCAGCACATAGTTCAATGTTCCATGTAGGGTGAGCAAGCGCAGATTTCGTTCCACAAAGAAACGGAACAGGTTGCCGTCACCGGCCCCTTTATTCAAAGGATAGAAAAGCTTGTAGTACTCGTTCACCGCCAAGGTGTGGGTTCTTTGGCTTTCATACCGCTGGCGAATGTCGGGCTTGGACAAGAGATCGTCCTGAAGTTCCTTCTTCTTGCTATTCGGCAAATTCCGATAATTGGAGCGATATTGGCTGAAAAACATGGGATCTTCAAATTTGGTCTTGTCCCACGGCGGATTCCCCACGATGATATGGAAACCGCGTTTGCCATTCGCATCAGCAAAGGCTTCCGGGAATTCGATCTCCCAATTGAAGAAACCGTACTTCGCCCTATAGGTATCGATGGCTGCCTGCAATTCGGGCAGTTGCCCTTTAAGCAGGGCCGGAGCCTGTTCCCACACGCGCACCTTTCCGGCTTCAGCATCCCTGCCCTCAGCCATGAGCATGTCCCGGTAGTTGCACAGGTCGAGCAACAGGTTCATTTCCTTAAGCGCGGGACCGATCTCCTGTTTGAACAGCTTCTTTGAGGCGGCAATGTCGTCGGCGGTGGTATCCTGTATGGCATTGAGCTTCTTATAAACGGTGTACAGCTTTTCAAAATGGTCTTTCACCGTCAGATTGAGCATGGAAAGCTGCCGCCCTTCCTTGCCGATAGCGTCTTGAAATGTCTTAATTTCCGTGCCGATAAGTGCATTGCCCACCTTGACGTGGTGCTCGATAAGGGACAGGGGCGTACCGAAGACAAAGGTTTCAATCCACAAGGAAAGGTGAGCCAATTCAATGGCGAACACCTGAATGTCCACCCCGTAAAGAACTTTTTTGAGCAGGATACGCTTCAGGATCATGAATTCATCCGGCTTCATATCTTCCTGAAGCCCCAGAGAATCCATTGCCTCACTGATCCGCTGGGTTTCGTCACTCAGGGTCGTAGCCAGAAGCGCGTCATCCTCCATGCGGTCGAGGGCGCGGCTGGTGAGGTAGTTGAGGCTTTCAATGAGCAGATGGCCGGAACCGCAAGCGTTGTCCAGAATACGCAAGTCCAGTACGGATTTATCTTTCGGCAAGCAGGCTATCTGATGATCGATGGCCCTCCGCACCAGAGGCAGAGAGAGGGAAGCTGGGGTGTAAAAAGAGGCCGACGCCTTGCGGCTGTTCTGGCTGCCCACCAGGTACAGGGTATTCTTGGGAAATGGGCGCTTATTCAGGATGAGGATATCTTTGTTCTTTTCAAGGACGCCCGTATCGTACACATCGAAGAATCCTTCAGAGAGCTTCCCCTTATCCTTGCCTTTGGTTTCTTTGTAGACCACATACATCAAGTCTTCGGGCGTGATGCGGAATTCAAATTCCAGCAGGCTTTCGTAAATGGTTCCCAGATGCGTCACCGACAGGGCCTTGAAGTCACGGCGTAGGGGGATCTCGGTAGTCCCGAAGACAAACAGGGCGTTCAGCACTTTTCGCAGCGTGGCATTGTCCATCACTTTAGGTTTAGCCAAAAGTGCAGCCCTTGCATCATCAAAAAGCCCACCATTGAGCAATGGAATACTCAAATTGAGGTTGCCTACATTAAGGGTGCGGAAAAGCGTTTGCAGATGATTCCAGCCTGTGAACGAATCGGGGGCGGCGAGTTGGAGATCTTCATCCAGTTTGCGCAAGGACAAATCCGGGTAATGGGAATGCTTTTTCAGTAGTCCCCAATGCCTGTCCTCAAAATACGCGATGAAGAGCAGACGGAAGACGAAATACAGGCTGTTTTCGTAAACTTGCCGCAGAACCGCAGGATCGGCCTTTTTTCCTGCGGCGGCAAACAGGGCGCGTCCGGTGACTTCAAAGAGGGATTCCGTACCATCGGCACCATAAATAACCTTACGCAAATCTTCTTCTGACGCGTTACGGCGTTCCGCATCCGTCTGGCTGATGGTAATGAAGACGGATTTTTCTTCCGGTTTGTTGGGTACAAAGGTCGTTCTGTGGAAGAGGTAGTAGAAGCAGCGGAAGGCGTCAGCGTTGTCATCGGCAATGATCTGAGCCAGATCCACACGCAGAAAGCGTTTTTCCGCAGAGATTTTTTCATTATCCACCAGCCACCACTCCACCCCATTGGTCAGAAAGCCAAAGGGGATACGGGTGAGTAACAAATATTCCACTAATTGCAGATAGGGGTTGTCTTTGCGGCTGGCCTTACGGGTATCCAGCTCCTTGTCTGCGGACTTGATTTCCGCGAACGTGATGATGCCCTCAACCACATCCCGCCGCTGATGGGGAGGGATGGAAAGGTACTTGTCCTTATCCTTCTTGGAAGCAAAAAGCGTCCAGTCCGGGCGGATGTTTTTACCTTGAATGACCTTTGTGTCCTGCGGAAGGACGAACCAGCCCAAAACGCCAAGCACGGGTTTGATGATTCCTGATTCGAGCTGACTCTCGTTGAGCTGCAACGGTGGATTATCCGCAAAGATACGCTTGACGACCCGGAACCACTTATCGCTTTCTTCTGCGGAACCGGCATCAGCCAACAGCCCCGGGAGATCTTCAGTAAAAAAGTTGTTGTCGTACAGGTTGTTGACGACATAAGAGGCAAAGGGTTTGTTTGAAGACATACGAACTCCCCGGAACCGTTTTTTCTGTATTGATTATATCAAATATTCGGTGAGTTCAAGGTGATGCTTGATAGATTCAAGGAGTGGCCGCGTTGTGTAGCCACTCCTTTTTTATAAAATCTAAGCTGTGTTCTATGTAAGACAAAAAGAAAACATCGTGTGCGTCCATTCTTGCGCAGAGATCGCCTCAGAAACTAATGAAAGAAAAACGGTCTCTTGTTTGACTGGCCAATTTTCGCCATTTTGACGATTTGCTTCAATTGTCTATGCATAATGATTTTGTTTTTATTCAACGGGGTTGAATCATGATCCTGCTCCAAAAGTGACTTTAAAGGGCCTTTAGTGAGCGGATTGTGGCATCCTTGGGTTACGGTGGGAGGGGACTGTATTTTGACAAGGGCTTGAGCAAGTTCCAATATTTCTGCGAGATATTTTTTGAAATATTGCATTTTACTATGCAGGGATAGGCGTTTTTATTGACAAAGACGTAGTTTGCATTTAGTAGGCATTAAATGCCATTCTATAGGAGTGTAATGCTGTGAAAGAAATTTTTGGATTAATCGTCGTCGTGGTCTTCATGATATTTTGTTTGGGGTTTTCAGATTTTTTAGGGTGGATGGTTTTGCTAGGAGGAGCGGCACTCATTTCAAAACTTGTACGGTAAGTTGATGCATATCTGTATACTTTTCTATCTGATTTGTAATAATAGAATAAGAAGCCCCTACCTGATTTTCGGTAGGGGCTTCTTATTCTATTTTGATATCAGTTTCGAGTTCTAGGAAGAGCGCTAGAAAATATTTCATATATTTTTTTCATATCATATTCAGGAATGTGATATGATTTCGAAAGTAAAGGTAATATCTCATCTAATGATAATAATGCATGAGCTTTTGCTGTTTTGATATCAAAAAAAGATGGCTTTTCAGCAGCAAAAGGTAATTTAATTGGATGGTCTTTGTAGATAAATTTAATAACATATTCTGCGTAGTATTTAGATTCATTTATTAATATTATTTTTACGTCTTCAACATTTTTATCGTTTTTTAAAGTTTTATAAATAGATTTTTCAATATTTATTCCTGTACGTTCCTCATATTCTTCTGCAAATTCATCAACAATTTTTTTCTTTTCCTTTATCATGTCGTTGGAATCTGTCGTCAGACGAATATCTTCATATATGATATCTGCAAGCGTCATTTCTTTTACAGCATCTTCTGCACTATTAAAGAAAAAAATATATACGGGGGTATAGCATATTAAAAGGATAATTCCTATCCCAAACCATCCTGATATAAAATTTTTCATTATATCACCGTTTATTTTTTTATTGTATATATTAAAAATGTATAACTTGTATTATCTAATTTTTTTTAAACATTCTGTTTTCCCTATTAATAATGTTCCATGCTCTTTTGTTGTATCTATGATATATTCTTCATCATGTCCATCATAATGAAATATAATGAATTTTCCCTTTATTGATTCCCATGTGAATGGAAAATCATTGGCACGATATCCATCCATAGTCCCTGTCCCATCGGGTTTTAATGTGATGAAATTCATATTTGTAGTTTCTTGACATTGAGCATAGCAACCATCACCATCGCCTGTGCACATATTGTATTCTATTATATTACTTTTTATATCTGCTTTATCTTTATTATCTTTAATAATTTTTCCTTCTGTATACACTTCAGAACGAGTACATTCATTTCCAAGATCAATCCAAAATTGCTCTACAGTGTATGAAACTTCAACATAATTTCCTTCTTTACCAAGTTGCTTTTCTACTATGTCGGGATCGGCAAACATAACAACTTGTTCATCAGAATCAAGCCTGAATGCGGCGTAGCAAAAATCTTCACATTGTGTTCCTAAGAATACCCCTCTCAATGTTCCTCTATCAAGAATCTTTTTCGGACAAAGTTCTTCGGAAGCAGCAAAGGCGTTCCCAGCAAAAAATACTAAAATTGAAAATATAGCATAAATTTTTTCTAGAATATGCATATCGATCCCCAATAAAAGGTTTTTATAAAACCGTCCAACATTGTATTTTCATTTGCAGAAACCCAAAATAATACTTCCGACAATAATTCCACCAATAAAAATTCCTATAACTTGTGGTCCAATAGCCCAAAATAATTTTGTTTTCAAAATATCAATCATACCGCCGCTAGTAAAAAAACTATCAGGTAAAGCTAAACGTCTCAAAAAATCCCCTATAAGAGCTCCAATATAGCTGCCTATAAAACAAAAAATAAATATACAAACCCTTGCAAAAAATCCGACAGAATAGCCATCATATTTTACAACTGCGCAGAGAATGGCAAATAAAAGGCACAAAATTACATACAAAATTTGCATCGGGTTTCTTTCATTGCTTTCAGACATGGCTCCTCCCACGTAAAAAGTTAAGAACTCTTGCAAAGGCATACTTTGTTCGCTGTTTGTATTCGCGTATAATGATTAAAATGTCAACTTATAGGCATTTTAAGCTGTTCAACCGAACAAAGCAAAGACCGTATCGTTTTCTACTCAAAAAAGGAGTGGAAAACGTGCCTCTCGAAAAAAGACAAAAATTAGCGGCGATTGTAGGGGCGAATATCACGGCAAGACGAAAGCTGAAGGGTTGGACCCAGGCTGAATTCGCAGAAAAAATGGGGATGGGGCCAGACTCGCTTTCGCGCATAGAAAGAGGAACGGTAGCTCCTCGGTTTCCCAGATTGGAAGAAATGGCTCGACTTTTGGAATGCAGCCCCGCAGACCTTTTCAGGTCACCAGATGAGATTTTGCAGGAAATTTCAGGTAAGACACAGATCAATGTTCAAGCCATTCCTCTGGACCCAAAGGAAGAAGTCATACGTCTCGCGGAAAAGATTATTCTTTTAATGCAATTAGAACGATAGGAAAGAAAGGCTGCCCAGCACGAGTTGCTGGCAGCTTTTTTTGGGGGGGAGATATTTTCGGATTTGAGCAGGCGGTGTAGACAACATTCCAGCAGGTAAAGGTGTGTCGGGGAGAATGTCTGTTGCTCTTGGCAAAACCATGTGCTCGAATTTTCGATTGACTGAAATCAGAGGGGAAATATGGCAACACGGCTTCCGGCTATCAAGGTGATGCGAAAGAGCGGCAAAGAATGCTTTCAAGGGATGGAAGGTGAGCGCACCCTCAAGGATTTTTGGGCCTGGGCCTTTTCAGATTTGGTCAGCAATACGGAACGCGGCAAGCTGGCGGAATACATCGTCGCGACGGCAATGGGTTGTGACGAGGGAACCAGTCCCACATGGGGAAGCTTTGATCTCCTTTCGCCTGAAGGCATCAAAATCGAGGTCAAGGCATCGGCCTACATCCAGTCATGGGAACAAAAGGATTTCTCCAGGATAGAATTCAGTATTGCCGAAAGCCTGTACTGGGATGGCGTTGCCTATGCCAAGGAAAAAAAGCGTCAGGCCGGTGTTTATGTGTTTTGCGTGCTCAAGCATAAGGAACAGGATACCATCAATCCGCTGGATTTAGAGCAATGGGATTTTTATCCCGTCTCCACAGCTAGTTTGAATAAGGCGGTAAAAGGGCAAAAAACGATTTGCCTGGCACGGGTTGCCGAGTTGTGCGGCCGGGGGCCATGCACATACCAGATGCTGAGAAAAGCTGTGGTTGAGGCGTGGCAGAGCGCACGCACCGGATAACTTTTGAACACTTCCGACTTGGCTCGTGATGCGGATGGTCGTCTCAATACGACCCAAAAGCTGGCTTTCCCCCCTTGGAACATCAGCCTTGGTACAGCAACATGACCAAGTAACTGCCCAAAATCCCAAAACTCTATTTTTTTGGATACAGGGTTGATTATGTTCCTGACAGGTTGGACGTCCACGTAGACCGCTGAAGCTGGGGCCATGTCAGGGGTATTATTCGAGACGTGGTTGAGAGGACAGCTACTGAAGAACTGGTGGTACGCGAGGCAGGGAAACTCCGCTGTATTTTTATCGTGACAAGGACGGGAAGGAACTTGACGGACTCCTCGTCAGAGACGGCACTCTCTATCCGCTGGAGATCAAGAAGACAGCCTCACCGAAAAGAGACGATATTCGGCATTTCGCCACACTGAATCGAATGGGCATGACCGTAGGGCAGGGAAGCGTCAGCTGCCTTTGTCGAGAAACTCTGCCGATATCCGAAACCGTGTGGAGTTTGCCAGCCAGCCAAATCTGATATTCCGTGTCCATCTGGTTCAGCTCTCTTATAGAGAGCTGAACCATCTTTTTCCCCGGACAGACAGGAAGACAAAAAGACAATCAAAAAAATATTTATGAAAAGTTAATATGTTGTATATAAAATCCCCTCGTAGAATACAGATCTTGGCGTGCGTGCGAAATTCTGTGCGTTTTGGACACGTCCGGGCTGTCCAAAAGCCCCGTCCACCGACAAAAAGTGCCGCGGACGGACACTTTTGCGGTTAAAAAATGGGTTCCGCACAACGCACCGCACGCACAGCTTTTTTACCAGTTGAATCTGAAACCTCACTCGTGTAAGCCAATTGATGAGGATAGCTTAGTAGTGTATCGACTCAGAACGGGTATCACTCAGATAATAGGTGAGCACAAATACGGTACGCTGGAATGCCAGCGCCACTGCCTCCAAGAAGATAAAACCAATACTCTAAAAGGAATCGCAAAGATCAAGGAAATCGACGACTACGAACGCGAGCCCTCTCCCCACTGGCCACTCGCCAGATCAGCATCTGGCCTCGACGGCAGCATGAAAACCAACTACCACAATTCCGACAATGAGCTGAAAAAATTCCCGGCCTTAAGGCCAAGGAGGAGTAAGTGTTCATACAATCTATTCAATTACAAAACTTTCGAAGTGTTAGTTCACTGACGATTAAACTTTCCGAGCGACTGAATGTCTTTGCAGGTATAAATGGCGCAGGTAAATCTACCATTCTCGATGCTACAGCGATTCTTCTCTCGTGGCTTGCTAATCGTATCAAAACGGCTGGAGCTTCTGGACGTCCTATTAAGGAAAGTGACATTCAAAACAATAGTTCCTCTTCCGTTTTGAGTGCAGACTTAAGTGATGAGTCTGTAATCGTACAGTTAGGAACAAGCAAAACTAGACCAGGTATGTCAAAAAAAGAAAAATCTTTTGATTTATCTGGATTAAATGAAAAAATAAAGCAGTTTCAAAAGGACATAACAGAAAATAATGGCAAAACGAATTTGCCTTTGTTGGCATATTACCCCGTTCATCGTGCTGTATTAGATATTCCTTTGCGCATTCGTAATCAACATTCCTTCAGTATATTAGAGACATATGATGAATCTTTAACCAGTGGAGCAAATTTTCGTACTTTTTTTGAATGGTTTCGCAATCAAGAAGATATTGAAAATGAAAATCGAAGATATATTAATTCTTTAATACCACCAGAAAATTTTGAATTTCCAGATAAGCAACTCGAAGCAGTACGGAACGCCTTGAGTATCTTCATGCCTAATTTCAAAAACTGGACAGTGCGGCGTAGGCCTCTACAAATGGAAGTCGATAAAGATGGGCAGACATTGATCGTTAATCAACTCTCGGACGGTGAAAAATGCCTCATGGCTATGGTAGGCGATATTGCCCGCCGTATGGCCTTAGCAAATCCTTTGCTCGATAATCCTCTGCACGGTGACGGCATTGTCCTCATAGACGAGGTAGATCTGCACCTGCACCCTCTGTGGCAACGCATGATGATTCCGCGCCTTCTGGAAACATTCCCAAATTGTCAGTTTCTCATTTCTACACACTCACCACATGTCCTGACGCATGTACAACCTCAGAATATTTTTATGCTTCACACTGAGGACGGAAAATTCATTTGCGAACACCCTCAAGAATCCTATGGAAAAACCAGTGAAAGAATACTTGAAGACCTTATGGGGTTGGAAACAACCCGCCCGGATATTGTAAAAAACGCACTGAAGGCACTCTTTGTCAGGCTTCAGAAGGGTGATATTGAACAGGCAAAAAACGACATCAAGCTTTTGCAACAAGAAATCGGCGAGGACCCAGAACTTGTCAAAGCACAGGTGCTGATCAAGCGTAAGGAGCTGATTGGCAAATGAAATATATAATCAAAAGAGATGAACCACAAAAGTTTACTGCGTGGAAAGCATTGGCGAATGAGGAGTGGCAACCAACATATGCGGATCTGCGCGGCAAGGAAAAGGATGCCGTAAAAAAGGCTCTTATGGAAGAGCAAGGTTTTATTTGTTGTTATTGTGAATGTAAACTAAATACCGAAGACTCCCATATTGAGCATGTTATACCACAGAGTGAAAATGATAATCTTTCATTAGATTTTACTAATATGGCTTGTTCATGCCAAAGACCAAAAGAAAAACGACTTCCATTACATTGCGGAAATAAAAAAAGGGAATGGTATGCACAAACCCTATTCGTGAGTCCATACGATCCAGACTGTGAACAATGCTTCTTTTTTACAAATGACGGACACATATACCCCGCTGAGTATAGAAATGAAGCTGCTGAGAAAACTATTTTTCACCTTGGGCTGGACATCCCTAAGCTTGTTGCCATGAGGGAAGCAGCTATAACGCCTTTTCAAGATGAGAGTCTGACAGCAGACGAGTTACAAGAATTTGTGATAAAGTACCTAGAGAGGACTCCTCAAGGAACATTCAACGAGTTTTGGACGACAATCAAATACCTATTTTCATGAAATTTCAGCATAAAAAGCACGTAAAAAGAAGAGCATTCTATTAATACAATAGATGATCACCAATATACCTTTTGAAAATAGAAATTAATGTACACCGTAAAAATGGCTCTGCTGCAAAAGTAGCCATTCTGGACAAAACTCCCATCTTCTTTAGTCTAATCTGATAAAAACATTGTGCGTGCGGTGCGTTGTGCGGACAGCCTTTTCTCTCGACTGGACGGGTGTTCTGGACAGTCCGGACAGATTCAAAACGCACAGAATCCCGCACGCATGATAAAAAAGGAGTCCTCCAACTTGCGGAGGACTCCTTTCTTTACTCACCAAAGGTTACCGCTGGACTCGTTGCACTCAGCCTCTTGTAACTGGAAGCAAACCAGACTCACTCTCTTCCCACCTCTGAGGAACGAAGCAGATGCCGCGTTTGTTTCGTCCCCCGATCCACTTCGTCTCCATCAACATGCCGTACCTGTTTCGAGCGAGCCAACCAAGCTCCTTGAGCTTTTCCCGAAGTATCTGCCGATTGACTCCACGGCAGAGTTCATCCCGAAATACGTTGGACTCCACGAGGAAAATACGTTCCCCATTATCCTCTTCCCAGACATATCCAGCCGGACTGGAGGGAGCATACCCCAGTTGCCCGCAGGAATCGAGCTTGCGAAAACGAGTCTCCGCATGTTTCTGGAAGAAGGTCTTGATCCGCTCCAGAGCGTTTTCAATCTCCATATCCCCGATTCCCCCGCGCTCCTTGATCCATGCGGAAAAACCGAATTGGGCCGCACGCGAGGCCGTTCCCTCAGGCCACGGAAGGACACCAAAGCTGATGGCTTTTTCTCCTGCGGCAGCTATCAGTCCGAATCGCTGACACGCACGCTTGACCTGTCCCGAAGCACCTTCCGGACACACATTCCGAACGAAGTCGGCAATCTTTTTTTCGACGTCAGAGACATGTTCTTCGAGCCCATCGACAAGGCGTTCGAGGAATCCTCGGAGTGGGGTTCCATAAAATTGTCCGGTGGCTCCAACCAGCTGTTGACTGAACATATCACCATCCAATTCCTTAGAAATACACGTAAAAATACCTTGTCCAGTACCACCGTCCGCCGGGATGTCCAGCACACGGACGGCCTGTCCAGCCATGACTTGCCCTCGTCCGTCTTCCGCGATCTTGTCCGCAAGCGTCAGCTCACCCGTAGACATGAAGGACAACCGCCATTCCCGTATGGCCTTGGCGTTCCCATCCTTGTTGGCGCGGGCCTTCCCTTGGCCGTTTGCCAACATGTAGGCCACTTCGCTCACGACACGCGAGGATGCCTGCCCGATTTCATCAAGACAGAGGAGATTGTCACAGTGTGTTGCAGCAGTACCCTCAAGGGCGTTGTCGGTAGCCCGCCATTGACGGATATAACCGTACTTCCCCCCACCGCCACAGACAGAACCTGCCACCTTGAGGGCAGTCGTCTTGCCGCAGGAAGAAGGTCCAAAGAAGTGAAGCCCACCACCTTCAAGGCCACAGGGTTCGAGAAGCGGCCCTGTGAAGGCAAAAGCAATTGCCAATTCCAGCAGCGGATTGCCGAGACAGGGAATCGCCACGTTTTTCTGCCAATCTTCGAGAGTTCCAGAAGGCTCAAAAATATCCGATAGCTGTGGGGTTTCTGGGATGAAAAGTTCTCCTTCTGCTCCACCATAGGCTATGTTCCTGAGGACATACACATCCCCGATCCATCCGAATTTTTTAACCATCCTTGCGAACATCTGCGGGGCTGAATCGTTCAGAAAACGGATGAGAAGGTTCCGAGCCGTCTTGTCCGGTGAAATTCGAAGTCCCTGTTCCAACAGCATCTGTCGCACACTGTCTCCATTCCCCCCCAACTCTGCCATGCTGAGGATAAGTTGGTGGAGGACGCCATTGGCATCATGGAACCTTACAAGCCGTCCCCATGAACCGTTCAGGGGATCTCTCGTCTGGGCAACGACTTCAATCGGGGAAGAAAGCCAACGCCCCTTTTGAGACAGATCGTTGGGATCAGAACGAAAGTAGAGGCCGTCATCCTCCAAAGCGAAAATCCCATCCATACGATTGCTCTTCGGCATAGCCCGGTACAAGAGGTAGGGGCTGCTTACACCGCAGTTTTTCCCGCAGTCCCAAATATTCTTGATGGTCGTACATGTCATGGGACTCCCCTCCAGCGCATGACAGATTTTTTTGTTTGTTTCTTCAACGGAATAACCAGAGTAGGGACGGCTATAACTATGGATGAGAGCACGCCCAACCGGGCCAAGAACAGCAAGATTCGTGATCATCGCGTACCACTCGGGTTCCGACAGCGTTGCGGCATCATCCCGGCAATGCCGAATAAAGGCGCATTCCTTTTCAACCGCCTCAACCCCACGAATCTGCGTTCGAGAGCTACTTCCCGCATGTACAGCGACCTGACAACGGAGGAACAGTTCCGTCAGGTACTTCGACTGGGGGACAGGGATACGCGGATCAGCCAGTTCCACCTGCCGTGGATGAGCAGTCAAAGCCAGCAAGTCATCCACAGGCATCTCGGTGAGCTCATCCCACCGGACAGGAACTTTGTAGCGACCATTCCCACGGCGAATATTTTCGATCCGCAAGAGCTTCCCCTTCCCCATCGGGTACATCGAAAAATCGATGCTGGTGACGAGGGGATTGTGTCCTCCCTCGTTAAGCTCGTAGACCATCTTTTCGTGGATACGGGGAAGAAGGGGGTCGCCCTCTTCTCCTCCGAACATCCTCGCCGGAATCAGCAGGTGGCATCCCTTTCCCCCGGATATCCAATATTGAAGGAAGTGGGGATTTGCATCATATTCGCTTCTCAACCATTCTACAAAATAGATCAATTCCATGATAGCTGTCTTGGGATCATCCTTAGAGTCGAAGTCAAGGATCAGATCACCGAAACGGGTCGGTTCGGGCTTGCCCTTCTCAGGAGGAGCTGAGAAGCTCACGGTTGAAAAAGCTGTAGCACCAGACCGAATGGCAGCGGCCCGATCTTCCGGAGTGTCAGGGATAATTTGCCATTCGCAATGCGGGGGATCAGAGTGTCCCCAGAAAATATATTGTCTATTCATAACTATTACCCTTAATTCTGTTAAGGAGGGGCCGGAGCCCCTCCCAAAGGTTACTTCGACGCCTTAATCTTCTTCATCCGTTCAGATACAGCAGATTTGCCCGCCCCCACTTTCCCGGCAATGGCACGGCATGAGGCTGAAGGATTAGCCTCCAGTTCACGGCGGACTGCCACATCAAGTTCGTCTTCTTCCTTTTCCTCCACTGGAGCGGCAGGAAGAGCCTTCACGGCCCCCCCTTCCTCCAAACACAGGCCGGGAGTTGGAATGACGAAATGCCGAGGCACTAGCTGCTCCGGGCTCAGTCCACGCGCAGCCTCAGGCGTGATCGTGAGTTTGTTCCCGTTCCGTGTGATCTTGACCTTCAATTCCAGCCCGAGTTCCTTCACAGAAGAGCCAAATGAAGCTCCCCCTCGTGAACTGTGGTGGACAAAAATGGCAGTCTTTCCAGAAAGATGGAGACAATCAACTACATGATTGAGGACTTCACAGCTTTCTGGACCAGCCTGAAGCGACGATGGGAACAAGGCGTGAAGATTATCGAACACGACGACTTCAGCATCCTTTGCTTCCCGGAGGACGAACATTCGCTCCTCCGGCGTCTCCAACTGCAAGCTTCGCCCCAAAGCGCGGGAAGACAGGACACGGAATCCGGCAGGAATTTGAGTGCCAGTAAGGGCAGCTTCCAAACGGGCCTGGAAATCACCAACACCCATTTCTCCATCGATATACAGGACACGATGTCCCTCCGCAGCCATGTGCAGGGTTTCATGGACGATCCACGTAGTTTTGCCACTCTTGGCTACGCCGTAGAGCATCACGCGATCCCCTGCCCGAAGGAGTTCGGGGATCAGCCATGTCGGTTCGCGAGTCGGGAGAGCAAGAAAATCGGCAAGAGGCAATGCCTGCTCCTTTTCTGGACCGAGCTTCAAGCCGAATTCCCGTTCGGCAAATACGAGGAACGCATCCCGCGATGAAGCTCGATCCTCAAGGATCACACGGCTGATGTCGTGCTCCATCGCTATCAGCTTCCGCCAATCACTCGTCACCCCGAGTTGAGCGTGAGGCAGAACAAACCCCCTCTTTTGGACTCCCGCCTTTCCAAGCAGCTCGAACAAATCATCCGCGATCCGTGCACCATCGGAGGAAGGGTGGACGACGATGACAACCGTGCGCGAGGCGAGCAGCCCCCAATCGGTATCCCGAAGAGTCTCCTGCAACCCTCCGGGCCATGTCGTTAGCGGAAGCTGAGAAGCCAGCCAAACCGCATTCTGGCGGAACCACTCCACATCCTTTTCAGTCGGAAGGATGAAAGCCGCACTTTTGGGACGGGCAAAAAGTTCGTGCACGTTGAACAGAGGGAGTGGAGTCCCCCAAGAGAGCCAATCCCACCGAATCCTATGAAATTCGTCTTCCCACGGGGTGACGGGAAGCCGGGTAGTATTCCCAGTGCTGTCGCGAAGATAGGCCATTCCACCGCTTACATGCTTTCCGTTTGGGGTGGCATACGGGAAGAACGCCTCAACCCGGAAACCGAGAGATTCCAAGGGAGAAGGAGGAATATCATACTCCCGGGGCGAGGATACAGCGCCAAGGCGCATGTGATTGGCCTTCTCCGAGAGAAGGAGCCGTTGCTTCAAAGAGAGTTTAAGTCCCAGTCGCCGCGCCATTTCCAACGGAGCCTCGGCCTCCGGGATTCCGTTGGCGGATGCCCATTGCAGGATCAAAGATTTGCCCGGAAATGAGCAATATATTGACGTGAACCAATCGTTATTGATTCCAAACTGGTGTGCCCATTCCTGCCAGTGCAGCTCTGCCAAACGATAAACCAAATCTTTGGTGAGAACCCGTACGGAGTGATCACATACCACTGGTCTTCTCCTCGCCATTTGTTGAAATACTTTTGAGCAACCAAGTGCGAAACCAAGATAAAAAGGTTTCTTTCTCATAAATGGCATGTCGCCCTCGGCGAATGTAAGGTGGCCCTTTCGAAGCCCCTAGATTAGCGAGGGTGCCGACTGTAAGACTGCTCCCCAAAAAACGAGGAATATCCTTTCGAGCAAAGATGGGAGGAAGCTCTTGGGCTAAACTCGTCAAAATTCCTTCGACAAACTTGTCAGAACTGGGAATTGACATCATGAAAACCTCTCAAAAAAAAATCGCTGCGAGGCAAATTGCCCTCACAGCGACTCTTTTAAAAATATGTACATCAAAAAAATACAACAATACTTTTTACTTATTTTACATTTAAATACAACATATTACAAAAATGATACACTATTTGGAAGAACCATGCACACGAATGGAAAGCGTCTCGATGCAGGTACATGCAAGCCGATACTCTCTATCCAGAGTATTATATTCTAAAACGTATCCCTCTTCCTTTCCAGACCGGAGTAGTTTTCGCCACTCCTCTAGTTCAGCTTGATATGGGGCTACCTGCCAATTTTCATCTAACCCATTAGGTACGGTCACGCTTATTAAAGCGTTAATGACATCAGATAATTTCCTATTTGCTACATGAACATTGTCCCAAATAAAAAGTCCAATAAAACGACTAAGATATGACGTTTTCTTGTGTTTTGTCTCTGCAATATCACATGCTACATTCGTTAATTCTTTTGAAACTATGTATTGAATAGGATGAGAATATGCAATTGCAACAATTAATGATTTTTTAATTTCAACCAATATATCATTTATATCAAATTTATTATTCATATTAATACATATTTGCATATTAGGATATTCATCAATCATCAAATGTCTATCAAAATTTTTCTTTCCCTTTCTAGATATACGAGATTTGATTAACGTCAAAAGAGAATCAAGATTATGTTCTTTATTGGTGTTATAATAAATATAAAAACTTTTTCCATCATCTTTTTCAAAATAACAATTTTGATTATCTGAAACAAAATGAGTTCTGACAATATCATTTTTATTATACTTTTTAATAAAAGATTCAACCAAATTTACATCTTTATCTACTATCTGATAATCATTTAGAGCATTACGAGTACCATACAAATCACTCGGAAAATACCCATATTTTAAACATAAATCCAAAATAAAATTTAAACTACGTTCATTTATTGAAATTATTTTATGCAAAACATTCTCATCTACATCATAACACAGTCTATACACGAATTCTGGATTATCCACTAAAGAATTATTGTAATAAGCAACAATACTATTAAAAAGAAAAGCAATATCATCAAAATATAGACAGTGTATCCCTCTAATATGATGCTCAATAGCTTCATTTTTATCAATAAACATCCCATTAATAAAAATCATATCTTCAAAAAATTCTTCCACTATACATTTAACCATATCCCAATAGCACACACGCCATTTTTCATTATTAATAGCACCATTTTCCAAATCCAGAAAAAATTTTCTATTTGTATATTGGAAATGCAAAAAATTAGTCTGATTAATACGCTGTATTTCCTCTGCTATATTGATAAGCTTTTTATCTTTTTTCATTATTATTTCCATCTAATATTCTAATAGCTTTCCTTAATCCCTCTGGAGAAAGGTGGCTATATCTTTGAGTCATCGAAAAATCAGCATGCCCCATTAATTCTTTTATTTCATACAAACCAATTCCACCTTCAACAAGCCAAGAAGCAAAAGTATGACGCAATGTATGAAAGCAAACTTTAAGACGGCTATCCTTAATATCCTTATTAAACATTTCATCTGCAATTCTACGAAATGTATTTGATATTCTTCCCAGCTTGTTTCCATTTTCATCAAGAAAGACAAAACCTGCCCCACCTACAGTTCTACGTTGGAGTAACATCTCCTTAACTCTTTGTGTCATAAAGGCATAGCGGTTAGCATGCGCTTTAGGATCGCGGATCAACATCTGCTCTCGATTGAAATCGCAATCTTCCCAACAAAGCGATGCTATTTCTCCAAAACGTAATCCACAGTCCAAACCTAATATGGCCATATCTCGGGAAAGAGGACTCCGCTTTGCCAACACTTCCAAAAATTCTTCTGCCTCTCTTTTATTCAAATAGCGCTGGCGTCGATTGTCCTTTTTCGGAAGAATAACATGCTTAACGGGGCAAACGCCTGTTACAAGACTACTGCGAAAAGCCATATTCCAGACTTGTGACACCACAGCCAATGCATATTTAATGCTGGCAGGTGACTTTCCATCCGCTAACATATTACTTTTGATCTGCTCAAGAGCCGCTGCACCAAGTGAATCCAATGGAATAGAACCAATGACTGGTTTGATCCATTTTTTCCACAGGGCAT